>ERZ808051.225-NODE-225-length-72926-cov-20.269928_pt1 | contig 72926 bp, 64 predicted proteins | sample MGYA00380199_ERZ808051 | MGnify/ENA primary metagenome ERZ808051 (study PRJEB31490, sample SAMN06133391) | mouse gut metagenome | isolation source: J11 | host: mice | place: China: Chengdu | collected 2015-05 ... | reverse complement strand
GCGGCCAGCGCCCTGAAGCACTCCATCGAGGGCGACTACAACATGGTCACCGTGGCCGAGGTGGAGAAGCTGGCCGGCGGCGATGGCTCCGGCCGGATTCAGAGATAAGGGGGCGCGAGCTTAGGCGCGCAGGACCGGAGCGAGGCCGAGCGGAGGGGTGCTGTGCGCCCCGCAAACCAGGCCGAGACGCAGTGAAAGAGGCCGAGCGTCCTGGCCATTTTGCAGCGTAAAGAAAAGCGCGATATACGACAAAAGCCGCCCGGGCTGAGTGCCTGGGCGGCTTTTGTATAGTTCAGGCGTTTTCCCGGCTGTAGAAATAGCGCTCAGGATCGATGACATGGCTGCGTAAATAGTCGGCCCAGCGTCCATATTCTCCGTAGACAAAGTGACAGCCGTCGTTAGCCAGCTCGCGGGGAAGCTGGCCATCCTCCCCGGTATAGACCTCGGCGGTGTTGAGGAGCACCACCCGCTTGTCCGCAGCCACTTGGGTGATGGCCTCGTTGTAGGCCGCAACATTGTCGTTATTAATGTAGCTGGCCAGTCCGTTGGCACGGCACATGGCATCGTTTACCGGGGGGAGCAGCTGAAGGTAGATCACCGCCTTCGGCTGGGCGGCAATCACCTTGTCGATGAGCTCCGCCAGCCCCTCGCCGTAGGCCTGCGCCCCAAAGCCGAGTTCGTTTACGCCGATCATGATGTACACCGCGTCATACTCGCCTCTGGCCAAAACGCCCACCAGGGTGAGCTTTTCTCCGTCTGCTTCAAAGACCTTGTAATCCTCGTGGTCGGCGCGAAATACGCTCATGCCCCTGGCCCAATAAAAGGTGCCGTTCTTCAGCCCGCTGAACAGCTGCAAGCCCTCTGTGCGGGAGTCGCCCACGAAGACGGCGTTGTCAAAAAAACTGTCGTCCTCCACCGGCTCGCTCTCCTCCAGGGGCACGCCAAACTCGTACACCGGCCAGGGCAGTGGCGTGGGGGTGGGCTCAGGAGTAGGCGTGGGAGTAGGGGAGGGCGTGGGTTCCGGTGTGGGGCGTGGCGTCTCGGCGGCGGAGGTGGCATCCGTCCCCAGGTCGGACGGAGCTGACGGGGCGGCAGACGGTCCCTGGGCGGAGCAGCCCGCCAGCAGGGAAGCGGCCAGCACGGCAGCGAGAAAAAACAACACATTGCGACGCATTTCGACAAAAACTCCTTATAATTGACAGTGCTTTTCATGGTAGCACCGGCGGGGGACAATGTCAAGGCGGAATGAGTTACAACTTTTCAACAAAACAGTAACAGATTTTGGGCGCGGTTCAGCCCTTCCGCCTCCGCCAGACCTCCAGCGATGACGACACCAGCAGCAGCCCCAGGGCGATGCACCCAGCAATGCCGAAGGTGCGGAAGAACGTCTCCCAAAACAGATCGGTATTTCCTTGAATGGCGTGATCCATGGCCTGATAGATGGTCAGGCCGGGCACCAGGGGGAACATGGAAATCAACAGGTAGGACGTGGCCGGGCACTTGCGCAGCCGGGCCATGATCTCGGAATACACCGCCACGCATACGGCGGCGGCCAGGGTGGCGGCAAAGCTGTTTCCACCAAAAAGCATGACGAAAAGGTACACCGCCCAGCCGAGCGCTCCGCCGAAGCAGCACAGCAGCGCTCCGATTCCCTGGGCGTTGAGGGACGGGCAGAAGCCCAGACAGGCCACAAAGGCGAACAGGCACACCACGAGCCCCGGATAGCTCACCGTATACAGCGTGCCCGCCGCGCCGGGAAATAGGTCGTGGTGCAGCGCCATGGCCGCGCCGGTGCCCAAGGCAATGGCCCCCGCAGACAGCACCGCGCGGGCAAAGGTGGCCAGTCCGGACAGCATATCTCCCGTGAGCAGGTCGCTCATAAAGCTGGTGAAGACCAGCCCCGGCACCAGCACCATGATTGCTCCGGCGATGGTGACTTCAATGTTGATAGGCGCGCCCAGCGCCGCCAATGCGCAGGCCGCCGCCCCCAGTGCAAACGCCGAAACCAGCGTGGTGATAAACGCATTGGCTTGGACCCGCTCCAGCGCGATCAGGCACGCCCCCGCCGCCAGCCCCGCTAGTCCGGCCGCTGCGGCGGAGCTCCAGCCGCCGGAGAAGAACAGCGCGAAAAAAAACGCCCCCACAAAATATCCCAGCAGCCGCAGCCTGGCGGGGTACTCCCGCATCTCCGCCAGAGTAGTGCGGCACAGCGCCAGAATATCCGCCGGGTTTTCGGGGGGCGCGGCGCACAGGCGGCGGGACAGGTCGTTGAACCGCTCAATGCCCTCAATGTTGGCGGCCGTGCCCGGCACCCGCCGCATCCGCGTGTGTACCTGGCCGCTGGGCGCACACACGCTGGCCCACACGCAGTTGGGCACGGCAAATACCTCCCCCTCCAGGCCGTAGGCCGCCAAAAGCCGCCGCACCGTGTCCTCCGCCCGGGGAATCTCGCCGCCAAAGTGCAAAAGCTGGACGCCTACCTGACAGCAGCCGTCCAAAAGCAGGTCGTAGTCCATGGGAAAAGCCGCTCCCTTCATGCCGCCCTTGACAAATGAGGGCGGGCGGAGTATCATAGACGTATAAGGGCGCTGCCACGACGGTTGGCCGCCCAAGTTATCCGATCAACACATTAGGTTGACCGCCTGGGGGCAAGCCGGGCGGTCAACACGCTTTCGGGGCTATGGAGATCATCAGCGCAAGCGCGATGATAAACCAAAACAGGATACGCAGGGCTTTCGCCCAGCGCCCGTTTCCCATTCGCATCACCCCCTTTGCGGGGGTGGCCAACCGCCGTATGTAACAGCGCCAGCCATAGTATATCACGCCGCGGCGGGAAACGCAAGCACCGCCCTTGACAAATGAGGGCGGACGGAGTATGATAACCATATAAGGGCGCTGTTACGACGGTTGACCCTCACAAATCAATCATAGAAACCTATGCTGACTGCTCGTGCCACCGGGCAGTCAGCACGCTTTTTGGGCTGTGGCGACCATCAGCGCAAGCGCGATGATAAACCAAAACGCCGCACGCAGAGCTCTCGCCCAGCGTTCGTCTCCCATAAGCACCACCTCCCCCGGACACGTCCGCAGGGTCGTGGGCCAACCGCCGTATGTAACAGCGCCAGCCATAGTATACCACGCCGCCCAATAAAAAGCAAGAATGGAAGGGGAGCTGGAAAATCCTGGGTCCGCTTCCATTAAAATTTGTAAAAATTTACGGATAATACTTGCAAAATTTTGATGGTCGAGTATAATAGAAGCTGTATAACTGTGATGTCGGAGGCGTCAGCCAATCATTCCGATGGAAGGAGGGCCGAATGCCCGGTCACAATCCCCTATATGGGGAACGTTAAAACAGAGCGAGACTCGAATGATTTCCAACCAGAACAGGAGGAACAAACATGAAGAAAAGACTTTTGTCAGCCCTGCTCGCGCTCGTAATGGTGCTGGCAATGTTACCGGCCACCGCGTTCGCGGCGGACGACACGACGGGCAACCCCCCGGCGGACAGCAGCCAGACCGACAGCACCCCTGGCACCCCGGACGCAGATCCTGCCGACCCGGCGGATACGACCCCGGCTCCTGCACCTGTCAATCCTGCGCCCAAGGCGAGTTTGTTGGGCAATGCAACCAGGACTCAGAATGGCTGGAGCACTAAGGTTATCACCAAGACAGATGCTGCCTATGACATCGGCCTTGATGATATTGGCAAGTATGCCGCTTACGGTCAGGAAGACGATGGCACTGGCAAGAAGGTTACGAAGTATTATATAATCCAGTCAGGCTTCGTATACAGCAACAGGTACTACAACTCCTTGAGCGATCTTCCCACCAGTGTGGTTGGCAATCTGACCAGTAACATCACCTCCATTGGTAGCAACAGTTCCGGTACCATTCCTGATCGGATTACCAGCGCTGTGATTGAGATTTTCAGCGGTGACCTGGCTATCACGGGTCACACGAAGCTCACCAGCCTGACCGTGAAGAACAGCAAGAACACTGGTACTCAGCCCACGGTTACGCTGGTCAGCTGCGATAATTTGGCCAGCCTGACCCTGGAGAACGTGGACGGTTCCGGGATTAACATCAGCGAGAGCAGCCCCGCCGTCAATAACACCCGCACCATCAAGCTGACCAACGCTAAGATTGGTACGATTACCATGACCGGCAAGGGCACTTATACCGATTCCAATGGCAAGTCCACCGCCGTTGACAAGGGCCGCACCATTCAGGCCACCAACAGCGACATTGGCGCGATCAGCCTCACCGGCTCCAACAGCCAGGTGAAGCTCACCGACTGCCGGCTGGGCACCAACGGCATCACCGTCCACTCCAACGGCGGCTCTATCGCCATCGACGGCAACAGCAAGGTGGGCGATATCGAGATCGGCACCCTGGACGCCAAGAAGACCCTCCCCACCATTACCATCGGCGGCACCACCACCACGGCCAGCATCAAGTTGCAGACGGGTGACCCCTCCGCCACCACTGCCACCGCCAGCATTACCATCAACGGCGCGGGCGTGCACACGGGCAACATTGAGTTTGAGAGCGCCAACGTCAATATTCAGGCGGGCAATGTGAACGGTGTTGTTCTGAATAAGGGCGGCAAAGTGGAGCTGAAGGGAACGTACATCACTGTGGGCGGCGTGATACTGGACGGCGTGTCTGCGCTGACTGTGAACGGCGCCTATAACGCCAGCAACAGCAATTCCGGCGCTCACAACACCGTTGGCAATATGCTGGTTAAGAGCGCCAACGTCAGCCTCACCATCCCCAACGACCCCACCAATACATTTGGTGGGACGGATGCGGTCTTTAACAGTTTGAGTGTCTACAAGAAGGCCAACATTCTGGGCGGCACCTGGAAGTTTGAAGTGCCCGCGGCGGCGCTGAGCACCACCCTGGTGTATTACCTGGTGGATAATGCGGCGGTTGCGACTGAGTGGACCTACTATACTTCCGCCCAGCTGGGCGCGGCCCTGAATAAGCAGATCGAGGGAGATGCCGGTGGCGCCCGCGTGCGCGTTACGGGGCAGGATTACACGAAGGGGATTGGCGAAGTTCGCTTCATGAACGGCGCTACCAGCTGGGGCGTCCTGCAGGTTACTGACCCCATGCAGATCATCCTGCCCGACATGATCAACAACGTGAAGCTCACCAGCTGGACCGACGGGGCCCATACCTATACTCTGCCCAGCGTTTACACCGTTCCCACTGTGGACCTTATGCCCAATACGGGGGCTGGCGACACAAAGTACGTGGAGCTGAACGCCTCCGGCGGCGTGAACACCGGCGACGTGACCAAGCTCACCAAGGTGGCTGCCAGCGCCGTCACTGACTACGTGGGCGGCAGCGTCCGGGCCGAGCTGAACGGCAACGTCATCAGCCTGTCCGGCGCGGTGAATCCCGGCACGTCTATGATTACCCTGACCCTCACCACCGATGCGGTGGAGAAAAAGACCGTGGCTGGCGTTTCCAAGGACGTTCCCGTGGAGCTGGATGTGGGCGTGACCTACTTCAGCGGCACCAAGAGCCTCACCTTTGAGAACAAGGGCACCACCGCTCTGGGTAAGGGCATGACCCTGGAGACCGACGCCAGCGGCCTGGGCGTTCTGCGCCTGTCCAACGGCACCAAGTACACCCTGAACGGCTCCGGCCTGAAGGTGCGCTCCCAGCAGATCAAGGTGGCGGGCTACGATGCCGATGCCTACGGGATTGCGAACTACTCTCACATCGAGGTGAGCGTCAACGCCCCCACCATCAAGACCGAGCAAGACAAGCAGACCATCATTGATATGTTCACCGGCAACAACGGCGAGTTTGGCTGGACCAACAGCCCCGCCATGAAGCAGGCCATCAACGCCGCCCTGGCCACCATCACGGACCAGCAGGTGGACAACTGGCTGGCCCAGGTGCAGCGCGAGGCCTGGACCAAGGTGAACACCGGCACCTACAACGCCGCAGCCAACGCTAACGAGAGCGGCTATGACACGGTGTGGCTGGTGCCCTACCTCCAGGTGAACGTTACCGGCTACAGCACCAACGGCACCATGACCTTTACCGCCGTGCCCAGCTGGCGCGTAGAGGTGCGGCAGAGCGTTGCGCGGAATAACGCCTATGACACCGCGTTCTTTGACGCGAAGAAGCCCGAGAACAACCTGACCAACCCCAAGAACGCCAAGGTGGTCAAGGCCGGGACCTCTCTGGGGGCCCTCACCGGCAACATGGGGGATACGGACGATCTGACCACGGGCGTGACCCTGAAGATCACCCATGGCTTTGCTGGGACTTATCTGCACCAGGATAATACCTACACCTATAATTCTGTCAGCGGCAATGCTACCACCATCACCCACGCCGGCAATAACGGCCTGGGCACCCTGGTCATCAACAAGGACGCTCCGCTGGTGACGCTGTACAAGAGCAATACCGTCAGCGCTGATGTGGTGGCCTACTATGACACCCTCCAGGCCGCCGTGGACGACGCCAAGGATCAGCAGCACATTGTGGTGGATCAGAACTACAAGGGCAGCATGACCGTTAACGTCACCGGCACGGCCCGCACCTTTACCATCCAGGGCAACGGCAACAACGTGGTGGTGTCCAACACCAACAACGGCCTGGTGACGCTGAACAGCACCGGCGGGCTGTACACCGTGCAGCTCACCCGTGACGCCACCGCCGTGGGCGGCACCACCGCCGACATCAGCGTGGCCAGCGGCATCACCAACGGCACCGTCACCCTGTCCACCACCCGCGCCAAGGCGAACACCAAGGTGGAAGTGACCACCACTCCCGCCGCCGGCTATCTGACCCGCAACCTCACCGCCACCGCCCGCACTGCGGACAACAAGAATACCACTGTGGCCGTGACCAAGACTGCGGACAATAAGTACACCTTTACGGTGCCCACCGGGGCGACCAGCATCACCGTCACCCCCACCTTTGCCATCAACACCGGGATGCCCTTCACCGATGTGGAGGCCAGCGACCCCTATTTTGAGGCTGTGAAGTATGTGTACGAGCACAATCCCCAGCTGATGAACGGCATGACCGCCACCAGCTTCGGCGGCTACGGCACCATCACCCGCGGCCAGGTGGTCACCATCCTGTACCGTCTGAGCGGCTCGCCCAGCGTGTCCAGCTACAGCGGTTTCACCGACGTGAACACCAGCAAGTACTACGCGGCCCCCATCACCTGGGCCCGCAATAACGGCATCGTGGATGGTTACGGCACCACCTTTGGTCCCGAAGATCCCATCACCCGCGAGCAGCTGGCCAAGATTCTGCACGACTACAGCGTCTTCCGTGGCCTGAACGTGAGCAAGACCACCTCCCTGAACGGCTATACCGACGCCGGCTACGTCCACAGTTGGGCGCTGGAAGGGATGCAGTGGTCGGTTGCCAACGGCATTGTGGGCGGCACCACTACCACCACTCTGTCCCCGGGCAACAGCGCGCAGCGCTACCACGCCGCCACCATGCTGATGCGCTACTGCAAGCAGTACGGTCTGTAAGAAGCGGCACAAGCGAATAGAGAGGGAAGTAGTAAGACCGGCCGGGTTTCCCCGGCCGGTCTACTTTTTTCGTGATGGGCGGCGGACGCAAAAACCCCCGGACCTGTTGGTCCGGGGGTGCTCGGGTTAGGGCTCGTCTTTGGGTTCCTTGTTTGGCTCGCCGTTCATGTCCTCAATGGTGCCCTCCATGTCTTGGATGGCCTCGTGGATTCCCTCAGCGTCCATAGGGGGCTCCTCCGGGCCGTCGTCATCCGGCGGTGTGGGCGGCAAGGGGATGGGTTCGTCCACGATGTGGACGTGCCGGGCGGGGGGCTCGATGTCGCCGCTCAGCTGGGGCTTAGCACGGGTGGAGGTGTAGGCTCCCTCCACCAAGGCGGGGTCCCGGCCCTCCAGAATGGCCACCATTTCACCTCCGGTGATGGTTTCCTTCTCCAGCAGATAGGCCACAACCTTGTCCATGTCCTCGCGGTTGGCCCGGATGACCTCTACCGCGTCCTTGTAGCACACGTCCAGAACGGCTTTCACGGCCTTGTCCATCACGGCGGCAGTATCCTGAGCACAGTCCAGGCCATAGCCGCCGTCCAGGTATTGGTTGCGGACGGAGCCCAAGGCCATCATGCCAAATTCCTCGCTCATGCCGTACATGGCCACCATGTTTCGGGCGATATTGGTGGCCTCCTGGATATCCTGGGAGGCGCCGTTGGTCATGGTGTCCATCACCACCTCCTCGGCGGCGCGGCCGCCCATAGACACGGTGATTTTTGCCATCAGCTCCGCCTTGGTGCGCAGATTGGTCTTGTCCTCCTCGGGCATCAGCAGGGTGTAGCCCAGAGAACCCTCGGTGTGAGGAACGATGGTGATCTTCTGCACCGGCTCGGCGTTTTTCTGCTTGTAGGCCACCATGGCGTGGCCCACCTCGTGATAGGCCACCAGCTTGCGCTCAAATTCGGTGAGGACGGAGTTTTTCTTCTCACTGCCCGCGATGACGAACTCGAAGGATGCCAGCAGGTCCTCCTGGGTGACCAGTCTGCGGCCCTTGCGCACGGCCCGCAGGGCGGCCTCGTTCACCAGGTTGGCCAGGTCCGCGCCTACACAGCCGGCGGTAGCCAGAGCGATTTTGTTCAGGTTCACGTCTTCAGCCAGCTTGATTTTCCGGGTGTGTACCTGGAGAGTGGCCAGACGGCCCGCCAGATTGGGCCGGTCAATGGTGATGCGCCGGTCAAAGCGGCCGGGGCGGAGAAGGGCTTTGTCCAGAACCTCGGGCCGGTTGGTGGCGCCCAAAACGATGACGCCCTTGCCGGGGTCGAAGCCGTCCAGCTCGGCCAGCAGCTGGTTCAGGGTCTGTTCCCGCTCATCGTTGCCGCCCATGCGGTTGTCGCGGGATTTGCCGATGGTGTCGATCTCGTCGATGAAGATGATGCAGGGGGCCATCTTGCTGGCCTCTTTGAACAGATCGCGGACACGGGACGCGCCCACGCCCACGAACATCTCCACAAAGTCGGAGCCGGAGATGGAGAAGAAGGGCACGTTGGCCTCGCCGGCCACAGCCTTCGCCAGCAGGGTTTTTCCGGTGCCCGGCGGACCCACCAGCAGCGCACCTTTGGGCAGCTTTGCGCCGATCTCGGTGTACTTGCCGGGATTGTGGAGAAAGTCGATGATTTCCTCCAGGCTCTCCTTGGCCTCGTCCTGGCCGGCCACGTCCTTAAAGGTGACGCCGGTCTTTTTCTCCACGTATACCTTGGCGTTGGATTTGCCCACGCCGCCGATGCCGCCAAAGCCGCCGCCAGACCCCATTTTTTTGAACATATAGCGGTAGATGAAGATCATCGCCACCACCATGGCCAGCACGGGCAGCACATAGCTGACAATGGCGGAGAGCATATACTGCTCGGTGGTGATCAGTTCGGCCTCAAAGCGTTCTACACCGTGCTCGGACAGCCAGGATATCAGATCAGGCTGGTTCAAGGGGGCGGTCTGGAACTTGACGTTTTCGCTGGCTACGCCGGTGAGCCGGTTGGGGTCAAATGGACCGAACAGCTGGCTCAACCCGCCTTTGCCGTAGGATTCGGTGAGCTTGGCCAGGTACTCCTCAAGGGGCGGAGCGTTCGGCTTGAGGGTGAAGGTGTAGGCGTTGGACGCAAGATCCACGCGGTCCACATACCCATCTTCTACCCACTGGTAAAAGGTGGAGTAGGGCACCGTTTGGACCGAGGCGCGCTCCATAGAGCTGCTGCACATATGCAGCAGGAGCACCAGCATCACTGCCCACATCACGATGCTGAAAAAGCTCCATGGAGAGCGCTTTTTATCGTCTCCGCCGCCGTTTTGATTATTGTCCCGGCGATTTGGATCGCTGGGCTTCATTGGGCCGGCCATAGGTGTGCCTCCTTAAAGCTCGGGAAGGGCAAAACCACCCCGAACTGTTTTTATTTCTCTGCCTGAACAAATTTAGGCATTTAAGGAAGTATACCACACTTAGAGAACAAAAACAAGAAATGTTCATGGACAGCGTGTAAAATTTCTATGACGAAAAAAGGGGAAGGGAAAAAGATTGCGCTTTCCCCTTTCAACGTGCCAGGATTTGTGGTATACTTTCTATGTCTATATATCAGTAAAAGACTTGAAGGATAAAAGGAGTTTTCCCATGCGAGACGAAAAAAATCGGCGCCTGATTCAGGAGGCGGAGGCAGACGGCCTCATTGAAGGGCGCAACGCGGTGATAGAGGCGCTGCGGTTCGGAACCGTTATTGATAAAATTTACATTGCCCGGGGGGAGACCGACGCCACCCTGGGCCATATCGCCTCCACGGCGCGGGGGAAGGGAATCGTGGTTGCCGAGGCGGACCGGCGCAAATTGGACGCAATGAGCCGGACAAAGAGTCACCAAGGGGTTATTGCCGTGGCTGCCGTCCGGGAGTACGCAGACGTGGACGATATTCTCCGTGCCGCCCGTGAGAAAGGAGAGGCGCCGCTCATCGTAGTGTGCGATGAGCTCAGCGATCCCCACAACCTGGGTGCGGTGATCCGAACTGCCGAGTGCGCTGGGGCTCACGGGGTGGTCATCCCCAAGCGGCGCTCCGCCGGGCTTACGGCCATTGTGGCCAAGACCAGTGCCGGAGCGGTGAGCTACCTGCCTGTGGCGCGGGTGGCCAACCTCACGGCTCTGCTCAAGCAGCTGAAGGAGGAGGGGCTGTGGGTGTTCGGCACCGCCGCCGACGGCGGGACCAGCCTCTATGAAGCGGACCTGAAGGGCCCCGCCGCCATTGTCATCGGCAGCGAGGGGGACGGCATGGGCCGCCTGGTGCGGGAGCAGTGCGATTTCCTGGTGTCCATTCCCATGCGGGGGCAGCTCAATTCCCTGAACGCCTCGGCGGCGGCGGCAGTGGTTCTGTACGAGGCCGTGCGGCAGCGCGGAAGCGCTGAGCCGTCGTGAGCGGAGCGAAGCCGCGCGTGGCGAACAGGCGAAGCGTGACAACGGGAAGCACAATCACAAAATAGGAGGAAATCCATGTCCGATCAGAGGGATCAGAAGGGCCGGAAGGAATATTCCGTGGACGAGATTCTGGCGGAATACGGGTCTGGGAACTATGGAAAATCCAAGAAGGTGGTGGAATTTCCGGAGGGGAGATCCGCGCCGCCGAAGAATGAGACGGACCAGCCCCCCATTCGGGAGATAAAAAAACCCACGCCTAAGGAGGACAAGCCCATCCCGGAGATTGTGCCGGAAGGGGTGGGGCGGACCATCGGCGCCCATCTCCACACGCTGCTGCGCCGGGTGGACCACTATGCAGACCATATGTATGACCAGGCGGAGCCGGACGAGGCCACCCGCCGGGCGGAAAAGTACATCCCCGGCGTGGACCGGGAGGAGCTGCCTGAGGAGGGCAAGCGCGCCCGCCGGGACAAGCTCCGGGTGGTGCGGCAGAGGGAAGCCCCTCCGGACACCCCGCCGGCCAAGCTGGCCGCCCAGTATCAGAAGGGACTGAAGGGCCAGGGCTTCCGGGTGCGGTTGGCGATGTTCGTGGGATTGATTGCCATTTTAGCCTCTGTGGAGGTGTCCTTTTTGCCTTGGGCCAGTCTGGTCGGGGTGGTGGAAGATGCGGGCCTGAGCGTTTACCAGCTGCGTTCCCTTATTCTTACTGCGCTGCTGCTGGTGGTGGGGCTGCTGTGCTATGAGGTTGTGGTCGGCGGCGTGCGCCAGCTGGCCACCCTGCGCCCTCGAGCGGAGAGCGTGCTGGTGCTGGCCTGGTTGTTCACCCTATTGGACGGCGCCACAGCCGGAAGGCTGGAGCCCCGATACGCCTGCCTGCCCTATTCTGCGGTGATGGCGCTGGGGATGGCCTTTGCCCTGTGGGGGACGCACGAGCGCCGCCGAGGGGACCGGCTGTCCGCTAAAACGGCGGCCCAGACCCGCACGCCCTACGTGGTGTCTTGGGATGAGACACTGTGGTCCAACCGCTCTACCTACACCAAAGCGTCCGGCTCCAGCGTGGGCTTCGGAAGCCAGCTCCAGATGGAGGACGGCGGGCAGAGGGCCTATCGTATTGCCGCGCCGCTGTTGATTTTAGGGTGTATGCTGTGTGCGCTGCTCGCCTCGGTGGGGCAAGGAGTGCCAGGACGGTTTTTGTGGGCGGCCTCCGCCTGTTTTACCGCTGGGGGAGCGTGGTCGGCGCTGCTGTGCTTTGGTCTGCCGTACCGGAAGCTGGCGGAGCGGCTGCACAAGCTGGGCGCGGGCTTGGCGGGTTGGCAGGGTGCGGCCAAGTGCGGCCCGGGCGGAGCGATTGTCAGCGATTTAGACCTGTTTCCTCCCGGTTCGATTACCGTGAGCCAGGTGAAGGTGTTCGGCGGCGCGGCAACGGAAAAGGTGGTGGGCTATACCGCCACCATGCTCCGGGTAATGGACTGCGGCCTCACCCGGCCCTTTCATGACCTACTGCGAACCCAGGGTGCGCTCTACCGGGAGGTGTCCGGCCTGGAATGGCATGAGGGCGGGGCCTCAGGGGTGATCCGTGGTAAAGAGGTGCTGGTGGGTACTGCGGCGTATATGCACATCATGGAAGTGACCCTGCCCGCGGGCTACAATATCAAGAACGCGATTTTCTGCGCCGTCAGCGGTCAGCTGTGCGGGATGTTTGTGCTGAATTACGCCATGGACGGGGCGGTAAATCCCAGCCTGTCCGCATTGATGCGGGCGGGGCTGTCCCCGGTGCTGGCGACCCGGGATCCGAACCTGATTCCCACGTTGCTGGGGCAGAAGTTCAAGCTGCCGGTGGACAAGATGGAGTTTCCCCCGGTGGGTCGCCGGCTGGAGCTGTCCAAGCCTAATCCGGAGGGTGGCGGAGCGCTTGTGGCGCTGCTCAGCCGGGAGGGGCTGGGCGTCTACTGCGACGCGCTGGTGGGGGGCCGACGGCTGCGTCAGGCCACCCGATGGGGGCTGATTTTCGCGCTGGCGGGGGCGGTGATCGGGCTGTGTCTCACCTATTACCTCACCTCCATCGGGGCCTTCGCATCGCTGACCGTAGCCAATTTTTTGGTATTTATGGCGGCCTGGCTGGTGCCCGAGCTGCTTATTGCCAACTGGGTGAACCAGTTTTGAATGAGAAATCCCCGGTGCGAAGGGCCGCACTCCAGAAAGAATTAAGTGCAAGACAGACCGCTTCGGTTTGTCTTGCACTTTTTATACTGTATAAACCCACTATGACACTTTCTGGGAAAGTATCCGCAGGACAGAGCGATAAACTTGAAGCTGTCAGCCTAAAACTTCCATAACTGTTTCAAATTTATCCTGATAGTGTTTTTTGCTTGCGGCAGATAGTTTTTGAAAACTTCTCGTCAACTTGTCTTTTACAAATGTCCTGCCTTCCTCAATTCCCATACCTTTTTGAACGTATGCTAAATATAAAAGACTCGGAACACTATCAAAGTGTGAGATTGCATCGGCATCGGCAACACATAATTCTTCAAGGGTGATTTTCTCCGAACTGATACTGCCTCTGTGATTTCTGATACATTTTTGTACCAACGAAATCCTTTTGTCATCATAACCGTATTCTTTTAGAATGCGATGGGCCATTTCTGCCCCGTGGATATGGTGAAGTTCATAGAGACTATAATCTGTAATAGAAGCGATATCATGCAACCAAGCCGCAATCATGACAATTTCCTTATCTGCTCCGTATTGTTCCGCCAGAATTTCCCCATTTTTAACCACTGCAATAATGTGATAATAGCAGCCCATTCCAAACTTATTCGTTGGCTTTTGGCATCTATGATATATTTCATGCCGCAAATTTTCGAAAATATCTTCCCGCATATTTTCACCTCTGTAGAGTTCCACTTTGTCGGTCAGTTCATTATAAAGCAACACCCGCCGAAAAGCAATTTTTTTCAGCGGGTGTTAACTTCCTAAGAAGCTGTTCAGTATCTATTCAAGAGCAAACGGATAAAAGCGAGAGAAAACATTTGAAAAGAGTTCTGCAATTTGCGCTCGCAGTTTTTCCAAAGTCTGCGACATTTATCGATCCAAGCAAAGGAACGCTCAACGATCCAGCGTTTCGGAAGGACAGCAAATGTGTGGAGTTCATTGCGCTTCACAACCTCAACATCTGCGCCAGAAAGAGTGTTGATGGCGTTGGCAAAATTTTCTCCGGTATAGCCTCCATCCACCAAAATCTTCTTGAGCATAGACAAGTGATCGGTTACATCACAATAGTAGTCAACCATATCAATTGCTCCGTTCCGGTCGGTCACATTGGCAGTTGTTACCATGATCATGTGGGGCAACCCTAAAACATCCACTCCAATATGCAATTTTATTCCAGATACTTTTTCCCCGCGTCATAGCCCTTTTCTTCGGCAGTATCAGCATTTTGAATGCTTTTGGAATCAACGATCAGCATGGTTGTCTGCGTCATACGCCCGTTTTTCTCCCGCTCGGCTTCCACCAACTTGCGCAGGACTCTATCAAGAACACTGACTCCATCTTCGTCTGGGCTTGACCATATGTCATAATGGTAGCGCACATTTTGCCATTTTGGAAAATCATGCGGAATGGCCCGCCATGTACATCCTTCTTTTAGCAGATACAAAACTGCGCAAAACAGGTCATATAAGTCATATTTGCGGGGATGTGTTCTCTTTTTTGCCCCCTCCAATTCCTTACGTATTTCTTCAAATTGTTCCCGGCTGATGTCACTTGGATAGCTTTTTCTCATCCGTCTCTACCCCTTTCTGCCCTACTATTATATCGCATTCCTGGGTAGTTGGATAGATACTAAACAGTTTCTAACAGTATGTTTCCCAAGCGCCAGGGCCTTTCCTATACACGATGAAGCGGCGGTCCGTCCAGCTCAATCACCGTATCGCAGGCGTTCAGCACGGCGGTCTGGTGGCTGGTGAGTATAATGGGGACGTTTAACTGCCGCAGTCGGTCCAAAATGCGGGCGGTGCGCTGGCTGTCAACTCCGGCAAAAGGCTCGTCCAGCAGCAGGAGCGTTCCACCCAGCGCTGCGCACCGGGCCAGGGCCAGCCGGCGGGCCATGCCGCCGGACAGAGCGGCGGGGCGGGAGTTTTCCTCGCCGGACAATTCTGCGAAGTTCAGCCAGAACGGCAGCTCCCCACGGCGGGGCCGGGGCAGAATGTCGGTGATGTGCTGGCCTACTGTGCGCCAGGGGAGCAGCCGGTCCTCCTGAAACAAAAACGCAGTTTGGGCGGGCTGGACGCCGGATATGTGTCCTGACTCCGGCCGCTCCAGCCCTGCCATCACCCGCAGCAGGGTGGTCTTGCCGCAGCCGGAGGGACCGGACAGGGCGGTGATGCCCTGCTCTGGGAGCTGTAGGGAAAACTGGTCTAACACCAGGCGTTTTCCATAACGCAGGGTTAAATAATGAAGGGAGATCACACTCTGTTCACCCCCTCCAGACATCGGCGGAGCAGTCCCTCCAGGGTGAGAGACAGTGCCACGATGGTGAGCGTCCAGGCGAACAGCTCCGGCGTCTCCAGGCCCAGCTTGGCCTGCTGAATGCGGGAGCCGATGGCCTGGCTGGGGGGACAGATGACCTCCGCAGCTACCCCGGACTTCCACGCCAAGCCAAAGGCGGTGAGCATTCCGGCGGAAAAGTGGGAGCGCAGGGCGGGCAGATAGATGAGCCGCAGCAGTTTCCCCTGAGAAAAACGGTAGGCGCGGCCCAGCTCCAGCAGCTTGCCGTCCAGCCCGGCCAGCCCCACCGTGAGAGAGCCCCACACCACCGGCAGCACCATCAGCCCCGCGATGACCCAGGGAATGGCAGCCCGAGGGGTCCACAGGTACACCAGCAGAATAAAAGACACCACCGGCGTGGCCCGCACCACCCGTACCGCTGGGGAGACGATGGCGTTAGCCCAGGAGGAGAAGTGGGTGAGGAAGGCCAGGGCCGTCCCTGCCGCCGCTCCCCACAGCAGGCCGAGCACCACGCGGCCCAGGGTGGCCGCCACGGACAGCCAGAAGTCCGTCGTTCCGGCCAGGGCCAGCAGGCTGCGTCCTACCGCAGTGGGGCCGGGGAGAAGAAGCTCCTGCCTCACGCACCAGGCCGCAAGCTGCCATACCCCCAGCCAAAAGACTGGGGGTATGGCGGCTTTTAAACATTTTTTGAGGCGTTCATTCATGGGTCAGGGGACGTAGTAGATGGCGTCGTCCGGCAGGGAGCCGCCCACAGCGGCGGGGTCGATGGAGTACAGTTCTATAAAATAGTTGGAAATAGCACCCATCATGTCCGACCCAGAGATAAAGGCCAGGTGGCACTGGGGAATGGCCTGCTTGGCGATGCCCGCGCTGGGGGTGATGCCGTAGCCCGCCACCAGCTCCGCCGCCGCGTCCACGTTGTTGTTCACATATTGGATAGACGCCTCGTAATCGGTGAGGAAATGCTCCACCAGGTCGTGATAGGTCTCGGCGAACTCCGTCCGGACCACCACGGCGGTCATCACCAGCTGGCTGCCGTTTTGCAGGGCGTCCCACGCCTCGGTCACGTCAACAGCGGCACGGATTTTGCCCTCGCCCTTGGCGATAGCGGCAGTGGCGGCGGGGACGGGCAGCATGGCGTACTGGATGTCGCCGCTGAGCAGCTTGGCGCTGATTTCGGAGGCGTCGGCGAAGACCACCTCTACATCGGCGCCCGCCTCAAGCTCGTTCTCCCGCAGCAGGTAACGCAGAATATATTCCGGGTTGGCACCCTGGCCGGCGCAGTAGACGGTCTTGCCCGCTAAATCGGCGATGGAGTGGACGGTATCTCCGCCGCCCCCCTCCAGAATGTGGAGGACGCCCAGGGTGCCCACGGCGATGATCTGCACTCCGCCGTCCGTCTTGTTATAGAGGTTCACAGCTACATTGGAGGCCACGGTGGCGATGTCGATCTCCCCCTTGGTCAGTCCGGCCACCAGCTCGCTGTTGTCGGTGTAGATATCATATTTATAGTTGCCGTAACTCAAGTCAGCGGGGCTGTTGTCCACGCGGTCCAGCAGCTTGGCCGCGCCGATGCCGGTGGGGCCGGACAGCACCGCCAAGCGAATTTCCCCGTGCTCCACACTGCTAGGGGTTTCAGTGGGCTCGGGGGAGGGCTCCTGCGTGGGCTCCGCACTGGGCGGGGCGGACTGGGAGGGCTCCTCAGAGGGGGACTGGGATGGGCCGGCCGCGGCGGGCTTGCAGGCGGCGAGGGTGAGCAGCAGAACAAGAGCCAGCAGCAGCGCCGGCAGCTTTAGGTGTTTCATGGTCAAACTTCCTTTCCTTCCATTTCGTTTGTGGACTGCGACAGGGCGGCCCGGTCAGCGATGCGGATGGTTTTCCCTGACCGGACAATGGCGCCGCTTTCCTCCAAAACCTCAAAAGCGCGGTAGAGGGTGGCACGGCCCACGCCAAGCCGCTGGCACAGCTGGGTGGCGGACAGAGTGAGGGTATCGTCTCCGGCGGCCAGGAGGTAACGAGCCAGCTTTCCCTGGGCAGAGGGGGTGGACACCGCTTCCAGACGCGCGCTGAGAAACTGAATGCGGTTGGAGAGGTAGGCGGCATAATCCTCGGCAAAGGGGGGAGACTCCCGCAATAGGCGGCGAACGCTGTCTTGAGGGATGAGCAGGGCTTGACAGGGGGTGAGGGCGGTGAGGGTGGTGGGGTAGTGCTCCCGGTCGGTGAATAGGGCGGCGGCGCCGAATATGTCCCCGGCGCTGAGGGTGGACATGAGCAGCGCCTCCCGCCGCACCTGCATCCGGCCCTGAAGCACCATACCCAGGCAGCGGCGAAAGCGCTTGGGCTGGTAAACTGTGCCGCCTTTATCCACCTGGAGCAGCTCCGACTGTTCCAGCGTCTGCTGCCACAGCTCTCCGCTCACTCGGCCAAAGAGGGGGTGCCCCTTAGGCGTCTTCACATTCAAGCAAAGCTCCTCCAAACTGTTTCATTTGATACACATTGAAAGTATACTGGACAAGATATATAATGTCAAGGGGAAAAATGGGAGAAAAAACTTCATGAATTATTTACATACGCCTCTTGTTTTTTGCCAGTGGCTCAGTTATACTAATGTGCGGCTAAAGTTGACATAATGCGAGGGGCTTCGACAGGCCCCATCGCCGGGCCCGGCCCGGCCGGAGTGTGCAGGAAAGGATGCTGTTATGAGCGGCGGCAAAAGACAGAAGAAAAACGCCCGCCATTCGTCTGTCATCGGGCGGGTGGCCAAGGGCCTGTATGTTGTGCTCTTTGTGTTATCTCTTATCATTGTAGTGTCCTTTGTGGCGCTGAATGTGTTCGCGCCCGCCCCCACGGTGGACTCCCAGGTCACGTTCAATCCCGGGCCTCGCGGCCCGGATCAAACCCAACCGCCGGCGGACTCCTCCGACCAACCGGAGGCCACCCCCACGCCGCTGGTGCTCAACCGCCGGGACGGAGTGTACACCTGCCTGCTGCTGGGGGTGGCGGATATGGGCGGAACGGACACGATTATGCTGGGTGTGTTTGACACCCAGGCCAAGACCGCCTCGCTGATCTCCATTCCTCGGGACACGGTGGTGTATTACAATGGAAAATATCAGAAGGTGAACGCCACCTATGCCGGAGGGGAGGAGGCGGTGGCGGATGCTGTGTCCGACCTGCTGGGAGTGCCGGTGGATTTTTGGATGTCCATCAACCTGAAAGCCTTTGAATCCATCGTCAATCAGATCGGCGGAGTGTATTTCACTGTGCCGGTGGACATGGATTATGAGGATCCCTATCAGGATTTATCCATCCACGTCAAGGCGGGCTACCAGCTGCTCAACGGCAAGCAGGCCGTGGGGGTGATGCGCTGCCGCAGCTGCTATCCCAGCGCGGATATCGGCCGCTCGGCCACCCAGCGGGCGTTCCTCACCGCCCTGGTAAAGCAGACTGTGACCCTTTCCAATGCCAGCAAGGTCACGTCCCTCATCAACACGTTCAGCCAGTATGTAAGTACCAGTATGCCGCTGAACGACATGGTGTATTTCGGCACTCAGGCCATCGGCATGGACCTGGACAACGCGCTGAATGCCGCCGGGCTGCCGGGGGAGTGGATCAACCCCTACTGGGAGCTGGACGATGAAGCGGTGCTGGAGCTGGTGAACGACTTGGGCATTTATAAAGAAGAAGTGCCTGCCCAGGTGCTGCACATTGTACATCCATAAAAAATGTCCCCCCGGTTTGAACCGGGGGGACATTTTTTATTTTGTGGCCCAGGCGCCGGTGGCGGCGGCGGTGAGGTAGGCGTTGATGAAGCCGTCCAGGTCGCCGTCCATCACGCCGTCGATGCCGGAGGTCTCAAAGGCGGTGCGGTTGTCCTTCACCAGCTGATAGGGCATAAACACGTAGGAGCGAATCTGGCTGCCCCACTCGATTTTCAGCTGTACGCCCTTGATATCGGAGATTTTGTCCAGATGCTCCTGCTCCTTGATCTGCATCAGCTTGGAGCGCAGCATCTTCATACAGGTCTCCTCGTTCTGGAACTGAGAGCGCTCTGTCTGGCAGGACACCACGATGCCGGTGGGCTTGTGGATCAGTCGCACAGCGGAGGAGGTTTTATTGATGTGCTGTCCGCCGGCGCCGGAGGAGCGGTATACCTGGCGCTCAATGTCCTCGTCCCGGATGTCCACCTCCACGCTGTCGTCCAGCTCAGGCATGACCTCCACAGCGGCAAAGGAGGTCTGCCGCCGGGCGTTGGCGTCAAAGGGGGAGATGCGCACCAGACGGTGGACGCCGTGCTCGCTCTTGAGGTAGCCGTAGGCATTGTCGCCCTCGATGCGGATAGCGGCGGACTTGATGCCTGCCTCGTCCCCATCCTGGTAGTCCAGCACGGAGTAGGTGAAGCCGTGGCGCTCCGCCCAGCGGGTGTACATCCGGTAAAGCATCTGGGCCCAGTCCTGGGCCTCGGTGCCGCCCGCCCCGGCCTGGAGGGAGAGGATGGCCGTGGAGTTGTCGTACTCCCCCGACAGCAGGGTGGACAGCCGGGCGGTCTCCATCTCCTTTACCAGCGCATCGAAGCCGGATTCCACCTCGGGAATGAGGGACTCATCCTCCTCCTCGTTGCCCATTTCGCACAGAGTGATCAAATCTTCCCAGGCGCTTTCCCGTTTGGTCTGGGCGGTGACTTTGTCCTCCAGGTTGCTGATGCGCTTCTGCACCTTGCGGGCCTTTTCCACGTTGTCCCAGAAGCCGTCTGCGGCGGACTGGGCGTGGAGCTCGTCCAGCTCCCGCTCCGCGCTGTCCAAATCCAGCGCCTTGCGCAGCTCGTCCAAATCGGGCTTGAGGTTGTTCAGCTTGACCCGGTACTCGTCAAATTGCAGCATATTGTACTCATCCTTCCGCGGCCCAAGCCGCTGATATGGTTGTTACAAGCTCAGTTTACACATTATATAAAAATTTCCGCCGGTTGTAAAGAGGTTGACGGCAAAAACCGCCCCCGCCCCGAACTGGGGAGGAGGCGGCGCGCTCCGGCGGGGCCGGATTACCGTTGACTGACAAGCACGTCCATCTGCTCGGGGAAAATCAGATCATCCACGTCCTGAGAAGGCGTGCCGGCGCTGCGCACCATGCCGTTTTCTTTCATGCTGATCGCTCCTTTATCTAAAGCTCTAATTTTGCGCATATAACTCAGCATATGCAGGAGGGGGCAGGATGATACCGAAAACGGTCCGGTTTTTATGTGCGGTCGGCGTAGCCGCCCAGCGGCGGCGCGGTGCGCTTGGAGAGGTTGGGGCGCTGGACAGGGGCTGGCTCTGAAGGGGGCTGAGCGACGGCCGCTCGTTTGCGCAGGGTCCGGCCCACTGCCAAAATCAGCGCGGTGACTGCAAGCACCAGGTAACAGCTCAGGGTACGGGTGAGGATCATGGCGGGGGCCACCAGGGATTCCCCAAAAATCAGCAGGAAGCTGCGCAGGAACACGTTTTCGGCCGCCCCGGCGGAGCCAGGCAGAGGCAGATAGCCTACGGCGATGGAGCACAGGGCCTGGAGGGCGAACACCTCCCCCAAGGAGAAGCCGGACAGGCCAAAGGCGCGGTATACGATATAAGGCATGACGTAGGAGCAGGCCAGTTGCAGGGCGCTGAGCCCCAGAACACGAATCAAGAGGCTGGGAGCCCTTTGAATGAGCTGGGCGCCCCGGCGGTACTCGGCCAGATGGGCGTCAGCCTTGGCCTCTAAGGCTTCCCGGTCCAGGCGGGGGAACAGACGGGAGCCCAGGTGGATACAGGCGTACAGCAGCCGGCGGGCGGGGCCGGGGAGGAATAGAAACAGCAGCATGGCCACATCTAACAGGGCGAATACCGCCAGCCCCACGCCCAGCAGAAGGCCCACCTGGCCGCCCAGCCGCTCGGTAAAGGGGGCGGCGGTAAACAGGGCGAATACGCCCCAGATCATGGCGGCGGTGTTGTAGCCGATGGTGACAAGGAGCATATCCAGCGCGCCGGAGGCGGTGGGCACCCCGTCCCGGCCCATGGCCAGAATTTGGGCGGGCTGGCCGCCGGTGGCGGAGGGGGTGATAGTACTGAAGAAAAAGCCGGTGCAGGAGTAGTAGGCGCAGCGGCGGAAGGGCTGGGCGCAGCCCAGGGATCGGAGAATGGACCAGGTGGCTGCGGCCTCGCAGCACAGGAACAGGGCCATCAGGGGCAGGCTCAGCAGCAGCACCCGCCAGTCGGCGCTGAGCAGGGCGGCGGCCAGCTGGCCTGGGGACTGCTCCTTCAAGATGGTGTGCACAGTCCAGACGAGCAGGGCGGCTACCGCGCCGGCGCACAGCAGATTTTTCATTTTCCCTTTCATGCGGGCACCTTCTCTCCCGCCAGGCCGGCCACCACGCCGCAGACCGCGGCGCGGGCCAGGGCCGCGGAGGTTTTTTCCATAGCCTGCTCCATGGCGGCCAGCGCCTGGTCGTCATAGATGGTCTCCCGGATGGCGGTAAGGCAGGCGCTCTCCTCCTTAGCGGCGATGCGCGCCATGCCGCACCGGACCAAAAAGTCGGCGTTTTCCTGCTCCTGCTTCAAAAAGGGCTGCCACGCCAGGATGGGCAGGCGGGCGGCGATGGCCTCAAAGCAGGTGATGCCGCCGGGCTTGGACAGCATCAGGTGGGCCCGGGCCATGTACTTCTCCACCTGGGTGGTAAAGGGCACCGCCTCGATGTTCTCATATCTGCCGTTCAGGCGCTGAAATAGCTTGTCGTTCCGGCCGGTGAGGATGGTGGTGTGCACGCCGGGCAGGGCGTTGAGGGCCTGGTAGAAGGAGTCCCGCCGGGGCATGAGCCCCAGGCCGCCGCCCATGATGAGCAGCTCCCGCCGGCGGGAGCGGTCCCGCTGGGCGGGCTGAAACCGCCCGCTCACCGGGATGCCCGATACCACCACAAGGTGGGGAGCCACGCCCTTGGCGGCCAGCCCCTGCCGGACGGTCTCGCTGGCCACCAGGTAGCAGTCGGTGCCGGGGTGGATCCACTCGCTGTGGCAGGTGACGTCGGTGACGCAGGTGACCAGGGGGAGATCGGACGGGCCCTCCTCCTTGTACTGGGACATGGCGGCGGAACAGATGGGGTGGGTGGACACCACCACGTCGGGCTGGTACTCGTCCAACAGAGTGTCCAGAGCGCGCAGCAGGCCATCCCCCCGGTTATCGCCGGAGCTGTCGGCGGTGAGCACGTGGTAGAGGTTGTAAAACGCGCCGCCGAAGGTGACCAGCAGGTTGAAGGCTCCGTACATGGCGGGGGCCAGCTCAGGCATGGCGTAGGCAAACAAATCCACGGTATCGGCCCGGTGGCCGTCGTGCCGCAGCTGCTCCTGAAGGGCGTTGGCGGCGGACAGGTGGCCCATGCCGAACTTTCCGGTTAAAATCAGTATGTTCATGAAGATTTCCTCCTCAAATCAGCACAGAAAGCATTGCCGTTTTGACGGTGCGGCAAACGCCGCCGGGACAAAGCGACGTGCGCTTATCCTATGCTCCTGATTATAGAGGACAAATCTTCAGTTTCAAGTGAGATAGCCTTTAGCATTTGGTGAGGTTTCTTTTAAGGAATTCTTAAGGCAGGAGCGCGGGTTGCGTTCCTGCCTTGGCGCTGGCTATTGGGGCGAGGAGAGCTCCGCCGGGTCGAAGACTGCGGACAGAACATCGCCGGAGGAGCGGATGAATTCGGACACCTCAAATTCCACGGGGGACGATGCGTCTGAGAGCAAAAAGGCGCGGTGGACGCTGGCGGAGGTGCCCGGGCGGAGATTACGGATGGAGGTTCCAGATTGATAGCCGGGAGTGGAGACGACAATGGCCCCGTCCATCTGAACTCCGTTCTGATAGGCATTTTCCAGCAGGACAGACATGGCATTTGTGGTCTGATCGCTGTTGTTGGTCCACTGATAAGTAATGACGATGGCAGGGTGGCCCTGGTAGTCCTCGGTCAGAAAAGCGTCCTGAATCTCCACATAGTAATCCCCCAGTGCGCCGGAGCGGTCGGCGGGAGTGGAGGTGGGAGCACCTGACTTGGGCGATGGCTGGGGCGACTGGGCGGCGCTGGATGGGCTGCCCGGGTTGGTCTTGTCCGTGAGGGAGCCGCGGCCAAATAGGAAGAACACAGCTCCAGCGGCGGCAAGAACAACGATCACGGCCAAGACGGCGCCGGGGCGGAGCTGCCTGGAGGGGGGCGCTTCCGGCTCTGGCTCGGGAAGGGCGGTGATGGACTCCCGGCGGATGAAGGCGGTGAGCAGCTGCTTTAGGTAGCTTTTGGCGGCGAACTCGGGCAGTGCGTCCACGGCGGCATCCCGCCGGTGCTGGTTGCGTTCAAAGAGAAGGGTGCGCAGGGTTGGCACGGCGGGGGGATGAGCGGTGGAGGCCGCCCCGGCGCTGGGTTCGTCATCCTCAAAATAGAGCAGGAGAAAACTCACCAGGGCGAGAACGGCGCACAGCAGGCACCAAAGGGAGATAAGCAGCAGGCCGGTGAGGGTAAAGCCCACCAGTGCGCCAACCCCGTATAGGGAGATGAGGACAATGTCCGCGCCCATGCTTCCCCGGCTGGAGGCGATGGCAATGATGCCGGCAATGAGAAGCAGGGCGGCAGCGGCAAGTCCGGCGGCGGGGAGTAGGGCGTTGTCCGGCGGAGAGACAAAATAGGACTGGTACGCGGTCAGCAGGCCGGCGGCGATGGATAAAACGCCGGAGATGATTTTCCAAATCCTCATGGCAGGGATCCTCTCTGTGTATAGTTGGCGGTGGGAGCAGGGGGTGGTGAAAGGGTTTCCAGCTCCAACCAAAGGATGGCGGGAGGGGGTGGGCCGCCACAGCACACCGCCGCCCGCCAGCCCTCTCCAGCATAGCTTTGGTGGGGACAGGGGGGAGGGGTAGGGATATTCCGGGGTGGGAACAGGGGGGCGTCCTCCCGTTTGCACCAGCTCTCCTTCAGCGTCCACAGGCGGTAGAACTCCTCCCAGCTGCCGTCAAAGCGGGACAGCTCGTCCCCGCTGAGGGCGTAAGCGGGCAGGCCGGGACGGCGGGGCCGGACCAGTTCAATGTCCACCCCCACAGGGCTGTCCGATAGGGAGCAGAGCGCCAGCCTCCCGCAGTGAGACAGGGAGAACCAGCGGTCCGGTTGGCCGGGGAACAGGGGTTTGCCTCGGGGAGAGCGTTCCACAGGCGGCAGAGCGGGCCAGCCCCAGTGCTTTCGCGCTGCCGCGGCCAGCAGCGGCCGGACCAGTGCCCGGCCGTCTGTTCCCGCAGCGCCATAGATGACAGTCATAGCCGCTCCCCCCAAAAAAATACAGGCTGTTTCTTCCATTATAGCGCGTCAGGGGCGGGGCTTCAAGGGAAAAATACAGCCGTCCGCCCCGGAGAGGGATGGACGGCTGTGGATTCAGGTTCCGCCGGGGCACTGTCGCCCGGTGTGGTCGATGGTATAGTCCTGGCCGCAACAGCCCGGCAGGATCAGCTCGGAAATGGGCACAAAGGCGTACCCATCCTGGAGCAGCTTTTCAATGATGCCGGGCAGGGCCTCGGGGGTGTGCTTGGCGGCGTTGTGGAACAGCACGATAGAGCCGGGCTGTACCTTGGAGGTGACCCGCTGGGTGATGTCGGCGGCGGACAGGTCCTTCCAGTCCAGGCTGTCCACGTCCCACTGAATAGGCTCGATGTCCAGGGAGCGCACGGCATTGATGACATGGTCGTCGTACTCCCCATAGGGACAGCGGAACAGGGTGGGGCGCACCCCAGTGACCGCTTCAATTTTATCGTTGCAGGCGTTGAGGTCGTCCACGATCTCTTGGGAGGACAGGCTGTTGAAATGGGCGTGGGTGTTGGAATGGCCCATCACCTCGTGGCCCGCGTCGGACAGCGCCTTCACAGATTCCGGGTATTTGTCCACCCACTCCCCCACCACGAAAAAGGTGGCTTTCACGTTATATTTGCTCAAGATGTCGATGAGCTGCTGGGTGTCCTCATTGCCCCAGGCGGCGTCAAAGCTGATGGATAGCACCTTGTAGTCTTTCTGCACGCAGTAGATGGGTAACTGCCGGGTGGCGGCGGACGCCCCCACCACCGCCGGGTTGTTGACAACCCAGAACATCATGGCGGCCGCCAGGGCGCAGGCCGCGGCGGCAATCACCTTTCGGCGCAGGTAAATAATTTTTGTTCCTTCCATTTCGACCCCTCCGATGCTCGGTTTGTACACTTTATGCGCAGCGGGGGGCAATCATGTGAAAAAACGCCCCTTGTCCCAAGACAGGGGGCGTTTTGCCGCTCAGAAGCCCGCCGGCGGGGCGGCCAGCGCGGCTGCGTCATGGCAGGATTTTTTGGGTGCGGTTTGCAGCTTCTCCAGGGCATCCTGGAACTGCTGCCGGAATGTTTGCTCCTCCTCGGGGGACAGCCCCACGGTGGGCAGGATGCTGATTCTGTATTCCAACGAGGCAATCTGGTTGCGCTCCAGGTCGTAACCGTCGGGGATAAAGAAAAACCGCTCCTTCCTGTCGCCGAAGCCGTTGTACCGATCCACGGAGAGCCAGAACAGGTTCTTGCAGAAATAGGTGTTCAGCTCCATATTCTTATCCGACAGCCGGGACAGATTGTCCTTGCGGTCGGTGGAGGAGACAAAGGTGGCGAACTGCCGGTGGGCGAAGCGCTCCCGAAGCTCCAGCAGGGAGAGGGGGCCGCCGTTTTCGTCCACGAACCAGCCGTCGGTGGAGGGGTCCAGCATGACCCACTTGGCCAGGTCGGGATCATAGATTTCAGTGACCACGTGGTTGTCGTTGTCATAGGGGGAGCAGGGCATGATCCCCACCCGCCGGGCGTAAATCCCCACGGCCAGACAGCACTCGGCCAGAATTTTGGACTTGTTCAGGCAGTTGATGCCCTGGTCGGGCCGCTCATAGCTGTACTCCAGCAGAGAGAGAGCGTCGCAGGGGACGTGATTGTCATAGTAGGACGAGTGGGTGAGACGGGGGGCTAAATGGTGCAGCAGCCGCTTGGCCCGCTGGAAGGCGCTGCCCTTCCCGGCCAGCTTGACCAGGCCGTACTTCTCCCGCAGCGTTTCGTACTCCGGGCAGTCCAGGGCGTAGGCGGGGGGATCGGCGGGGCCGGGCTGAAACTCTGGGGCGTTGAACAGGATGCCGCTGTAGATGTCGAATACCCGGCGCTCGGTCTCCAGCCGTTCAGTTTTGGTCATGGGCCATTCTCCTTTGACGTTTGATAGGTTGATGATAGCAGATTCCGCGGCCGGGTTCAATGGTGGCTGTTTTGACATCATTCAACCAGCAGTTTACCGGTGGCGCCGCGGAAGGAGGGTGGGTGCGTTAGAACGTGAGCACCTCCTGCTCCGGCTTGCCGGCGGGGGACAGGGCGGTGACGTGGAGCACGGGGCCGTCCTCCCCCTGATAGGCCTTGTGCCGCTTCAAATGGACCACGCCCGTCACGTCCGCCCAGGAGCGGTTTTCAAAGGCATCGAAGCCCACTCCCCGGGCCACCAGGCCCAGGAAGGTGATGTCCGCCTCGCAGCAGGTCATGGCAAACCGGCCCAAAATCACCTCGCCGGGGTACTGGGGCAGGTGGCACACCACCGTTTTGGCCCGGACGGCCTTGCCCTCGTACCGCTCGGGGTGCTCCATCACGTCCACGTACCACACGCCGAAGTCGTCGTCGGGAATTTCGATGATGTCCTGGCTGAGATCAAAGGGGCACACGCTGTCGTCGGCGTACTCCTCGTCGGTGCCGTCGGTATTTTCCAGGTAGATGCTGGCTCGGCGGTTGACCATGCGCAGGTTGCGCTGGCGCAGGGAGGCGCGCAGAGATTCATCGCAGCGGTTGAACACAATGAGGTCCGCGTTGGTGATCTTCTCCATCATCAGCTGGCCCAGGTTTTTGGCGTACACGTCGAAGGTAGCGGCCTCCACCATGGTCATGATCTGATAGAGCACCCAGTTGTTGGGCAGCGCCTCCTGGTAGAGCCGGCCCAGGGACCACATCCCGTTGAACTCCACCAAAACCTGCCGGGGCCGGTACTTTTTCTCGCACCGCTTGAGAAAATCCTGGGTGAGTTCCGCTTCCTCCCCCACCGTCACCACGGTGACATTGCGCAGAAGGGAAGGATCGTACTCCTCCGCCCCCTCCTCGCAGCACAGCAGGAGGGTGGGGGTTTCCAGGGCGAAGCCGTCCCGGAGGATGCCGTTGATAAAGGTAGTTTTTCCGCCGTCTAAAAATCCGGCGAACAGATAGACAGGGATATCCATGGCGCACCTTCTTACAGGCCGAACAGGGCGGCCAGCTTGTCCTCGTTCAAGTCGGCGCCGATGACGCACAGCCGCCCGGTGTAGTCCGCGGGGCCGGTGCGCACCTGATGCTCCTCGGGCACGTAGTCGAAGTGGAGCCAGCTGCCGCCCTCAGAGGGGACAATGCCCTTGGCCCGGAGGATGGCGCCGCACTCGCCCAAATCCAGCTCGGTGAGGATGCGCTCCAGCTGGTCCTGGGCGAAGGGCTTCACCGTCTCCCGGCCCCAGCTGGCGAACACCTCGTCGGCGTGGTGGCCATGGTGCTCGTGGTCATGGCAACCGCAGGCGCACTCCTCACCGTGGTCATGTTCGTGGTGATGGTGTTCGTGTGCATGGCCGTGGTGGCAGTGCTCGCCGTGCTCGTGCTCATGATGGCTGTGTTCATGATGGTGCTCCCCGTGGCAGCACGCATGGTCGTGCTCCTCGTGGTGGTGATGATGGTGCCCGTGCTCCTCCTCATGGTGATGATGGGCGTGAGCGGCCTGCTCCGCCTCATGCTCGGCGCGGATGTGGGCGAGCAGCTCCTCCTCCATAGAGGTCTTCTCAATGGCGGACAGGATGGTTTTGCCGTCCAGCTGGTCCCAGGGCGTGGTGAGGATGGCTGCCGTGGGGTTCTTTTCCCGCAGCAGCGCCACCGCCGCCTCCAGCTTGTCCTGGGTCAGATTTTGAGTGCGGGAGAGGAGGATGGTGCCGGCGCTCTCAATCTGGTTGTTGTAGAACTCGCCGAAGTTCTTCATATACACCTTTACCTTGGAGGCGTCCGCCACGGTGACAAAGGAGTTGAGCTTCAGCGCCGGGTTATCTTTAGCGGTGTTTTGCACGGCCACCACCACGTCGGACAGCTTGCCCACGCCGGAGGGCTCGATGAGGATGCGGTCGGGGTGGAAGCGCTCCTCCACTTCCTGAAGGGCCTTGCCGAAATCCCCCACCAGGGAGCAGCAGATGCAGCCCGAGGACATCTCGGAGACCTCCACGCCGCTGTCCTTGAGGAAGCCGCCGTCCACGCTGATCTCGCCGAACTCGTTTTCTATGAGGACCAGCTTTTCATCTTGGTACGCCTGGGAGAGCAGCTTTTTGATGAGAGTGGTTTTGCCCGCGCCTAAAAATCCGGATACAATGTCGATTTTTGCCATTGGGAATCATTTCCTTTACTTATAGTTTGATTTATTTTACAACCGAACGTGCATAAAGTCAAGGGAGGGGCGCCTGCGCCTCATTGACTTTTTGCCGAGGCTTTTGTATAATCAGGGTGTCGATGTTCCACTTGTGTGCGCTATGGCGCAGGAGGTTATTTATGAAGGGCATCATCTTGGCCGCGGGGCGGGGCACCCGTCTGTACCCCATGACCCGGCCTGTCTGCAAGCCGCTGCTTCCCGTATACGATAAGCCGCTGATTTACTACCCGCTTTCGGTGCTCATCCAGGCGGGCATTCGGGAGGTACTGGTCATCGTGCCCCCCGGAGAGGAGGACACCTTCGCCGCCCTGCTGGGAGACGGTTCTCAGCTGGGTATGTCCATTCGGTACACCGTCCAGCCAGTGGCCCGCGGCATTGCCGACGCGCTGCTCATCGGCGGGCCGTTTTTGGACGGGGACGACGTGTGCCTGGTGCTGGGGGACAACATTTTCTGGGCGCTGGATTTGGAGCAGACCCTTCGGAGGGCCGCCCAGAACAACCGGGGGGGAACGGTGTTCGGCTGCCGGGTGGACGATCCCCGGCCCTTCGGTGTGGTGGAGTTTGACCAGCAGGGTAGGGCCATCTCCATCGAGGAGAAGCCTCAGCAGCCGAAATCCAACTACATCGTCCCCGGTCTGTATTTCTACACCAACGAGGCGCTGGCCATTGCGGCGGGGCTCACCCCTTCCGCCCGGGGAGAGCTGGAGATCACCGATGTGAACCTGGAATTTTTGCGCCGGGAGAATCTGCGTGTCATTCCCCTGGAGGACAACTATGTTTGGCTGGACGCGGGAAACGCCGACAGTCTGCTCACTGCCGCCCAGAACATTTACGCCCTTCAGCACGGTGGGCGGTACGTGGGGTGCATTGAGGAGTGCGCCTTTCGTCAGGGGTGGATTACCCAGGCACAGCTGCGGGCTTTGGGCGAACCCATGGCCATGACCGCCTATGGGCAGTATCTGCTGTCCATTCAGGTGTGATAAAAACAAAATGCGGCCCCTCCCAAGCGGGAGGGGCCGCGTTTTGCGCTCAGTCGGCGTTTACGGGGATAATGTGCTCTCCGAACTTAATATAGTCCACTTGGTCCAGGTCCAGAGGCAGGTCGAAGGGGGCGTAGCCGTTCTTATCGCTGATGGGGCCGTCCGCCAGCATGGTGGAAGCGTCCCAGTTGAGATCCGCCGGGTTGTACGTCCACGTGGGTACATTGTCAAAGGCCACCGTGCCATCTTTCAGCACAATTTGCAGCCCCTCACAGAATCCCTGGCTGCCACCAAAATGCACACGGCTGGTTTGATCGGGCTTCACGTTGTCCCGGAACCACACCGAGATAGACAGCGGGGACAACACCACCCGGTCCAGCCAGGTGGTGTAGCCCAGGCCGGTGGTATCAACATAGTCCGCCCCGCCGCAGTCCACGCTCAGGGAGCGCCGCTCGAAGGCTCCGCCCACGTCCAGAGCGAAAATCCCGGTGAACACGGGGGTGTACGCCTTATTGGGGGCCTGAATCCAGAGACCTTGGATGGTCAGGGTCTTTCCCTCTTGGTTATTGTATACCGCGGGCTGCGTCCCCTGGGCGGTGAAACGGATGACCACTTCCTTTACGTTGTCGGCGGGGTCACTGTCCGGCTGCCATTCGCAGCTGACAGCGATGCCCTGGATATTCTCTCCGCTCTCAGAGGTGAAGGACAGAGCTTCCTCCGGCTGGTTCCCGAACAGCTGATAGTAGCCGTCCGTGTCCGGGTCCAGGTCGGGCAGAAGGGTCCCCTCCGGGGCCTCCACCCGCAGGCGCAGGTAGTAGCAGTTGTCGTCCGCCAGGGCGGCAATGGGGGTGAGGGTGGCCCCATTGTCGGTGACGCCCCCCTCAAATGTCTGGCCAATCTGGTCCAGAGTTTCGATCTGCCCTGTGGATAGGGCTTCGCCGTCCTTGGCGAAAAAGCTTTGCATCAGCCCGCCCGCTCCGATGGCGTAGTTGATGGCCATGGCGGATGCGGTGAGGGCGGCGACGGCGGCGGCCGCCGCCAGTAGGCGGGTGGTGAGGCAGGTGGCTTTTTTAACGGTTTTGGTCCCATTGATTTTGTTCATGGTCAGCTCCTTAATCCGGGCGGACGAGAGGGGCGTATTGCCGGAAAGCTCTACGCTGTCGTCGCGGTAAGCGTCCAGCAGGTCGGAAATTCGTCTGTTCATGCCAGCTCCTCCTTCGTCAGCAGTTGTTTGAGTTTGGCCCGCCCGCGGCGCAGGCGGGTTTTCACGGTGGAGTCGTTCAGCCTCATGGCGGCGGCCACCTCCCGCACGGTCTGGGCGTAATAGTAGTGCCGCAGGAAGATTTCCCGGTCCGGGTCGGGCAGGGAGAACACCGCCCGGCGCACCAGGGCCTGCTCCTCCGCCCGCTCCAACGCGGTGGCTGGGTCGTCGGGGCCGGGCAGGTCCAGCAGGTCCTCCACCAGTGGGAGAATCTGCTCTCGCTGGCGCAGCTTATTTTTGGCTTTGTTTCGGGCCACAGCTCCCAGCCAGCCCTTGACATGGCCGGGGCGGAGCTGCTCGGCCTGTTCCCAGGCGGCCAGGAAGATGTCCGAGGCCGTCTCCTCGCAGTCCTCGGGGGACATACAGTCCCGGAGGATGTTCCACACAATGACGGACACATAGGGCAGGTAGCGGTCCATAAGGGCTTCCAGTCCGGCGGGGTCGCGGGCCTGCATTTTCCGCAGGATGATTTCTTCTCTCATTTGGGGTGCTCCTTGTCGGGTCTTTGAAAGCTGCTTTCGCTTATATTATCACGCCGCGCCCGGCTTTGGTTTCACTCTGCGGGTAAAAAAATACCCCCCGTGCCGAAAGGCACGGGGGGCCGCTGTTTTCAGATCACCCGCATTCGGATGATGCCGGGGACGGTGCGGATGTCGTGAATCACGCTCTCGTCCACGGGGGAGCCCACGTCTACAATGGTGTATGCGTAGTCGCCCTTAGACTTGTTGGTCATGTTCTCCACATTCACCCCGTCGTTGGAGAGCTGGATGGTGATATTGGCCAGCACGGCGGGGATGTTCCGGTGGATGACGCACAGGCGCTGGGCGCCGGAGCGCTCCATGATGACATTGGGGAAGTTCACGGAGTTTTTGATGTTTCCGTTCTCCAGGAAGTCTTTGAGCTGGTTGGCTGCCATGACGGCGCAGTTGTCCTCGCTCTCCGGGGTGGAGGCCCCCAGGTGGGGGATGGCCACCACGCCGTCAGCCAGGGTGATCTCGTTGTCGGGGAAGTCGGTGACGTACCGGGCCACCTTGCCGGACTGGAGGGCGGCGATCATGTCCGCATTATTTACCAAACCGCCCCGGGCCATATTGACGATTCGAACTGCGTCCTTCATCTTGGAGATGGCGGCGGCGTTCACCGTGTCCTTGGTGGCATCCATGTAGGGCAGGTGGAGGGTGAGATAATCGGCGTTGGCGTACAGCGTGTCGACATCTTTCACCACCTTAATGTGCCGGTCCAGCCGCAGGGCGGCATCTACGGACAGATAGGGGTCGTAGCCATACACGTCCATCCCCAGGCTGAGGCCGATGTTGGCCACCAGGGCGCCGATGGCCCCCAGACCCACTACGCCCAGGGTCTTGCGGTACAGCTCCGGACCCACGAAGGCGGATTTGCCCTTCTCCACCGCAGCGGCCACGTCCACGCCGTCCGTTTTTGCCTGATCCAGCACCCACGTCGCGCCGCCGATCACGTCCCGGGAGGCCAGCAGCATGGCGCAGATTACCAGCTCCTTCACTGCGTTGGCGTTGGCGCCGGGGGTGTTGAACACTACCACGCCGGATTCGGAGCAGCGGTCCACAGGGATGTTGTTCACCCCGGCCCCGGCCCGGGCGATGGCCCAGAGATTGTGGGGAAATACGTAGTCGTGAAGCTTGGCGGAGCGGACTAAAATGCCGTCCTCGTTCTCCACGTTATCGCCGATGGCGTAATTCTCGGCGGGGAGGCGGTTCAGGCCCACCGCCGCGATTTTGTTCATGGTTTTGATGTTATACACGATGTTCACCTCATTATAATAAACGATCAGCAGCAGTCCCAGTTGTAGCACACCCGGGAGAAGTCCCGGCGGCGCAGGGCTTCCCGGCTGATGAAGAAGTTGGCCACGCCGCAGTCGCCCCACAGCACCAGATCGCCGCCCCCCTGCTCCCTGGGGAGCATTTCGCTGTCCAGCTGGAACAACAGCACGTCCAGATTGGCGAGTTCGCCGGCGTTGATGCGGGGGTCCTCCTGGGTGAAATAGGGGTAACCGCCCATCTGATGATAGGGGGCTTTTTCCTTAGAAGGGGGAAACTCACCGTTGATTTTTGTCGCCCGGTAGTAATCCCACTGGGTCTTGATGTCCGTGCCGTGCAGCTCGTTCCACTTTGCGAGAAACTGATCCCAGGCCCGGAAATCCTGACTGTTGATACGCTGGACCTCCGCCGGGGCAAAGCGGATGCCGTACACCCCAAACAGGGGCGTATAGTACCCGGCGTCCCCCTCCGGCTGGGGGGCTTCCGCCTCCTTCGCCAGCACCTCCGCCTGCGTCACAGCGGAATCCACCGTCTCGTGATACAGCACCCGGAAACCCTTCTGGGCCGTCGGGTCGTCGAAGTCCATGCCGAACACATCGTCCAGGCCAAGGAAAAACTGCAAAAGGCCCCTGTGGGGGAAATCAGGCAGGCCCTCCAGCCCGGCGCAGTCCACCTGGGCCAGCAGCCTCATCCCCGTGCCGTTGGAATCCAGCGGCCATGCCATGTCGCGGGGGAGGTAGGGCGTGCCGCCCACCTTGCTCTCGAAGATCCCCGGCTCCCCGCCCCGCACCAGGGCAAAGCGCAGGGCAGGCTCGGTGTTCCGCTCCACAATCTCCCCGGCAATCTGCCGGGCCAGTGCCAGCTCGCTCATGTCAGTTGGCCTTGTCGAACGCGCGGATGAAATCCGCCAGCTTCTCCACGCCCTCCACAGGCATGGCGTTGTAGATGGATGCCCGCATCCCGCCCACGTTTCGGTGGCCCTTCAGGTTGGTGAAGCCCGCCGCCGTGGCCTCTTTCACGAACTTGGCGTCCAGCTCCTCGCTGACGGAGCGGAAGGTGACGTTCATGTCCGACCGGCTGGCTTTCTCCGCCGCGCAGGTGAACAGCTTGGAATCGTCCAGCACACTGTACAGGAGCTGCGCCTTGTCATGCTTGATCTTCTCCATGCCTTCCACGCCGCCCTTGGAGTCCAGCCATTCCAGCACCAGACCCAGCATATAGATGCACCAGCAGGGGGGCGTGTTGTACATGGAGTCCTTGTCTATCATGGTCTTGTAGTTCATCATCAGCGGGGTATAGGGCAGCTCATGGCCCGCCAGGTCCTCCCGGACGATGGCGATGGTCAGCCCGGCGGGGGCCAGGTTCTTCTGAGCGCCGCCGAAGATGATGCCGTACTTAGGCACGTCCACCGGCCGGGAGAGGAAGTTGGAGGACATATCGCATACAATGGGCACGTCCCCGGTGTCGGGCACGTACTGCCACTCGGTGCCGTAGATGGTGTTGTTGGCGCAGTAGTAGAAGTAACTGGCCTGGGGGTCCAGCGTCAGCTGGTCCTGGGTGGGGATGTAGGAGTGATTTTTGTCCTCGCTGGAGGCGGCCAGGCTGATCTGGCCGTATTTTTTTGCCTCCTTATAGGCCACGTTGGCGAAGTTGCCGGTGACGGCGTAGTCCGCCTTCCCGGTTTTCCCGATGAGGTTCAGCGGGACCATGGAGAACTGGCCGGAGGCGCCCCCCTGCAAAAACAGCACCTTGTAGTTGTCGGGCACATGGAACAGGCGGATGAAATTGGCCTTGGTGTCCTGGAAAATCTTGTCGAACACTTTAGAGCGGTGGCTCATCTCCATCACGGACATTCCAGAGCCCTGATAGTTGGTGATCTCGGCGCCCGCACGCTCCAGCACCTCTAAGGGCAGCATGGACGGGCCGGCGGAGAAGTTATAAACGCGCTCAGTTCCCATGATTTTTCCTCCTTCATTGCCGAAGCTTTCTCGCTTTAGCGTATTATAACTATTATATGGCGTTTCATGCCGATCTGTCAACCGCAATATGGGCCAAAAAACCGCTGCGGAGGAGGCCCTAAGCCGTGAAAAAAGCAAGAACCTGGAAGCAGCCGCCGGGAATGCGGCCAATTTCCCACGGCGAGATACTATTCCGCCCGTCCGGCGCATATACATCAGCCAGTGGAGGCAGGACCGGGCGGCACGCCGCAGGCTGCTGCCGCACAGTTCAGTGGGGAGTGTTGTCCGTGAAGGGAAATATGGAGGAGCGCGCCCAGGAGCTCGCGCTGTACATCATCGAGAACAGAGCCACTGTCCGCGCCGCCGCCAGCCGGTTTGGCATCAGCAAGTCGACGGTACATAAGGACCTGAGCGAGCGGCTGCCCGCCATCAACCGTGGGCTGTACCAGCAGGTGAAGGAGGTACTCAACGAGAACAAGGCGGAGCGCCACATCCGGGGCGGCATTGCCACCAGGAAAAAATACAAAGGGGAATAGAGCGAAAAAGAGCGGGCCTTCCGATGTGAAGGCCCGCTCTTTGCGTGGCAGGATATCTTAGTGGCAGCGGCCGTGGCGGTATCCGCCGGAGACGGCAGGAGCGCGGTAGACGGGGCAGCTTCCGTCGCAATAGCCGTGGGCGTGGTTGCCGCCGCAGTAAAGGGTTCCGTCATGATAATGCCGACCGGTGAGGGTGCAGTCCTCCACTTCACACAGGGAGAGGCACGCGCCGTCGCAGAAGCCGTCCACATGGTCATAGCCGCAATAGGTCACGCCGTCATGGGTGTGCCGGCCGGCGAGCTCGCAGTCCTCCACTTCGCACAGGGGGGCGCAGGCGCCGTTGCACACGCCGTTCTCGTGGTCATAGCCGCAGTAGGTGGCATGGCCATGGGTGTGCCGGCCAGTATACTGGCAGCCCTCTACGGTGCACAGGCCGCACTGGACGGACTGTGTTCTTCTGTGGCAGCCGTGGGCAAGGGCGGCGGGGGTGAGCATTGTGAACGCGCACACAGCGGCCAGAGCGGAGACAAGAATTTTTTTGATGGGCATTTTGAACTCCTCCAGTTATGATGATACACAATAGGTCCTGGTTGACTACTGCTATCATCATTGTAGCACTCCCCATAGGAGAATGCAAGCGCTTTTTCAAAATTTTCCTTGGGCACAGCTCAAACCGGGGCCTGCTGGGACGGGCGGGTCACGTCGTTGATCCATTTGCCGCTGAGGAACCGCCGGGTGCCCAGCACGGCTTTTACCAGGTTCTCGCTCATCATGGACAGGTACACCCAGAAAATGCCCGCTTTGAATACCAGTCCGGACAGCACCGCCAGGGGCAGGGCCACCACCCACAGGGGGGTGAGGTCGATGAGGGTGGCCATGCGCACATCGCCGCCGCCCCGGAGCACCCCCACGATGTTGGTGCACTCCAGGGAGCGCAGCGGCATCATACAGAACATGATGGTGAGCATCATGGTGCAGATTTCCTGGGCTGCGGGGGAGAGGCTGAACAGTGGGTAGAGGAAGGGGATGATGAGGAAATACAGCGCTCCCAGGAACAGGACCCCCGCCCCCAGTCCGAACAGGAAGGCCAGCACACTCAGCAGCGCCCCCAGGGAATACACCTTGTGGGTGTTGCCCGAACCGATCTCCTGCCCGATGAGGATGGCGGCGGTGCCCGAGATGGCAAACACGCCCACGGTGCACAGGTTGGTGATGTTGCCGGCGATGGCGTAGGCGGCTAAAATGTCCTCCGAGCCGTCCATATGGCCCATGATGGTGGGGAACAGGGAGGTGCCCAGGCCCCAGAAGGTCTCGTTGCACATCACTGGGGTGGAGAAGCGGACAAACCGCCGCACCATCTCCCCACCGGGATGAAACAGCAGGGCGGGGTTGAGAGGGAAGCGCTTGTCCAGCAGGGCCCACGCCGCCGCGATGGAGCAGGACAGCACCCGGGCCAGCAGGGTGGCCAGGGCCGCGCCCTCCTCGGCCAAGCGGGGGGCGCCCAGGTTGCCGAAGATGAACACCCAGTTCAGGAAGGTGTTGCTGGCCATCGACACGCCCAGGATGGCCAGGCCTCGGTTGGGGTTGCCCATGGCGCGGTGCACGCCGATGTAGACCTGGACGAAGCTGTCAAAGAAATAGGACCAGCCCACGATTCGGGCATACCGGGCGGCGGTGGCCACCACCGCCTGGTCGCTGCCGAACAGACCCATAAACTGGGTGGGGAAAAAGCCCATAATCAGGGCGAATACCAGTCCGATGGCTCCGGCGGCGTACATCCCGATGCCCATCACCCGGTTGATGGACTGCAAATCCCCCTTGCCCCGGTACTGGCTGATGAGGACGGAGGAGCCGCTCTGTATGCCGAACATCATCAGCTGCACCACAAACACGGGGATGTTGGCCAGTGTTACCCCGGCCAGAGGGCCCTGGCCCATGGTGCCCACCATGAAGGTGTCCACCAGACCCAGGGAGTTGGTGATGAGGTTCTGAAAGAGGATGGGCAGGGCCAGGGACAGCAGCTTGGCGTAAAAACCCGGCTCCCGCCGGAATAGCTTTAACATTTTGACAAATGCTCCTTTATTAAAAAAATATCTTCCAAATCCTTTTTTCGACCAAGTTTTTCCTTCATTCGGATCAGCCCATCCATGGAGACGACCGGCAGACCCTCCAGCAAAATCACTTGATCTTCGATCCAGTTTTCAAATATTTCAATCGCGCAGGAAAAAACAATTTTTCTGCTTCCATCACGGAGGACTTCCACGTCATAGCCTTCGCGTTCAAGCCGGTCAGCCATTGGAGTGGTACAGCCTAAATCAATATCCCGCGTCGTCTCTTTGATTCCGTGCAGCACCATAGCCGCGCCCGACGTCACCCAATATTCGCTGCGGTCAAAGGCCGCCTCGTTTAATAAGCCGATAATTTCGTCTTTCCTTAGCATAAAATCCCTCGTTCCAACAGCAGGGTCACGACAGGGTGGTGAACAGCGTAGCCGCTGCGTCCTTCAGGGCCTGCACCAGCGTGTCCGCCTCCTCTTGGGTGGAGTCCGGGGAGAAGGACAGCCGCAGCGCCCCGTTCAGCCAGGGCTTTGGCAGGTTCATGGCGGCGAAGACGTGGCTGGGTTTCCCCTTATGGCAGGCGGAGCCGGAGGAGATACACACGCCCCGGTCCCCCAGCACCCGGACCACCACCTCGCTCTTATAGCCGGGGAGGGTAATTGCGCAGATGTGGGGCACGTCCCCTTGGGAGATGATTTTCAGCTTGGGAAGGGTCTGCTTCAGCCGCTCCAGGGTGTATTCCTTGATGGCGGCGGTGCGCTCCAGCCGTGCTTCGTCCGCGCAAACCGCTTGGACGGCGGCGGCAAAGGCGGCGATTTGGGCCGTGGCCTCGGTGCCGGAGCGCAGGCCCTCCTCCTGCCCGCCGCCGGTGAGCAGGGGCCGGAGGCGGACGCCCTTTTTGATGTACAGCGCCCCGATTCCCTTGGGCGCGCCGATTTTGTGCCCGCTGACGGAAATGAGGTCCGCGCCCAGGGAGGTCAGGGGGGCCGGGGTTTTCAAAAAGCCCTGGACCGCGTCGCAGTGGAACAAGATAGCGGGCTCATAGGCCTTCACGGCCTTCACACAGTCCGCCACGGGCAGGACGGCCCCCGTCTCATTGTTCACCAGCATCATGGACACCAGGGCGGTGTCCGGCCGCAGGGCGGCGGCCAGCTGCTCCGCGCTCACCTGGCCCGCCCGGTCCGGCTTGAGGTACGTGACCTCGTATCCCTGCCCCTCCAAATCCCTGCAGGTCTCCAGCACGGCGGCGTGTTCGATGGCGGTGGTGACGATGTGCCTTCCCCTTCGGCGGTTCAGCTCCGCCCCCCGTCGGAGGGCCCAGTTGTCGCTCTCCGTGCCGCAGGAGGTGAAAAACAGCTCGGCGGGGGGGCAGCCCAGGGCGCGGGCCACTGTCTCCCGGTCCTCCTTCAAGCGCTGGGCGGCCTGCCGGCCGTATTCATAGCGGGAGGAGGGGTTGCCGAATTGGCCCAGGGCGTCCGCCAAAGCGGCCGCGGCCTCGGGGCGCACCGGGGTGGTGGCGGCGTAGTCAAAATAAGTTAAATGCTGCTGCATGGCGCGCTTTCCTCCCGTAAAATGTTTGCAGATAATGGGTAGGACACCATTTTAGTAGCAGCGGGAGGGAAAGTCAACGGGGAAAAGGACAGGAAATCATACCATTTTGCCCGCTCTCTTGACATTTCGCCCAAGGGGTGATATACTGCCTCTGTCAAAAATGGCGTTGACGGAGAAGAAACCGCACGGCGGCGCACAGAGAGGGGCCTGTTTGGTGGAAGGGCTCTGCGCGACAGCGGCGGCTGTACCGCTCCTGAGCCGCCCGCGACGAGCGGGACGGGGCCTTCCCGTTACAGGAGGAAGCGCGGAGCCGTCGGGAGCAGCGCGGATGGACCGAAGCGAGGGCGAGCGGAAAGCCACGAAGTGGCTTGCAGATCAGCCCGAGTCGGAGGGAAGCCGCGCGTCGCGAGCAGGCGGAGCGTGACAAAGCGACGTTTCTTGAGTTGCAGAAACGTAAACAGGGTGGAACCGTGGGATTTCCAATCTCACCCCTGATTTTATCAGGGGTGGGGTTTTTTATTTTTCTATCCCTAACACAAGGAGGAATTTTTATGTCCGAAGAAAACAATCAGTACACTTTTGAAAACGAGCAGTACCGCAAAACCTATTGGCACACCTGCTCCCACGTGCTGGCCCAGGCCATGAAGCGGCTCCACCCGGAGGTGAAGCTGGCCATCGGCCCGTCCATTGACAACGGCTTCTACTACGACTTCGACACGCCCGAGCCCTTCACCGAGGGGCAGCTGGCGGAGCTGGAGGCCGAAATGCGCAAAATCTGCAAGGAGAAGCTGAAGCTGGAGCGGTTCGAGCTGCCCCGGGCGGAGGCCGTCCAGTTTATGGAGGAGAAGGGTGAGCCCTACAAGGTGGAGCTGATCCACGATCTGCCGGAGGACGCGGTCATCTCCTTCTACAAGCAGGGGGACTTCACCGACCTGTGCGCCGGGCCCCACCTGGACTCCACCGGCCGGATCAAGGGCAACGCCATCAAGCTCACCGCCTGCAACGCCGCATACTGGCGGGGGGACTCCAACCGGGAGACCCTCCAGCGCATCTACGGCGTGGCCTTCCCCAAGAAGGACGAGCTGGATGAGTACCTGGCGAAGATCGAGGAGGCCAAGAAGCGGGACCACCGGAAGCTGGGCCGCGAGCTGGGCCTGTTCATGCTCCGAGACGAGGGCCCCGGCTTCCCCTTTTTCCTGCCCAAGGGGATGGTGCTGAAAAACACCCTCATCGACTACTGGCGGCAGATCCACAAGAAATACGGCTATGTGGAGATCAGCACCCCTATCATGCTCAACCGCCAGCTGTGGGAGCGGTCGGGCCACTGGGACCACTACAAGAACAATATGTATACCACCGTCATTGACGACGTGGATTTCGCTGTCAAGCCCATGAACTGCCCCGGCGGGATGCTGGTCTATGCCAGCGAACCCCACTCCTACAAGGAGCTGCCCCTGCGGGTGGGCGAGCTGGGCCTTGTCCACCGCCACGAGCTGTCCGGGGCTCTCCACGGCCTGTTCCGGGTGCGCTGCTTCATCCAGGACGACGCCCACGTGTTCATGACCCGGGAACAGATGAAGGACGTGATCCAGGAGACGGTGCGGCTGTTTGACGAGGTGTACTCCACCTTCGGCCTGAGCTACACCATCGAGCTGTCCACCATGCCGGAGGATCACATCGGCACCGTGGACGAATGGGAGCGCAACCAGGACATCCTGAAGGACGCCATCACCGGCATGGGCAAGGAGTTCGTCGTCAACGAGGGGGACGGCGCCTTCTACGGCCCCAAGCTGGACTTCCATCTGGCCGACTCCCTGGGCCGAACTTGGCAGTGCGGCACCATCCAGCTGGACAGCCAGCTCCCCGAGCGGTTCGAGCTGGAGTACACCGGAGAGGACGGCCAGAAGCATCGCCCCGTGATGATTCACCGGGTGGTGCTGGGCTCCATCGAGCGGTTTATCGGCGTGATCACCGAGCACTTTGCCGGCGCGTTCCCGGCGTGGCTGGCCCCGGTGCAGGTGAAGGTGCTCCCCGTCACCGACCGGGCGGAGGACTACGCCGCCCAGGTAGCCGAAAAGCTGGAGGCCCGGGGCTTCCGCTGCGAGGTGGACGCCCGGAACGAGAAAATCGGCAAGAAGATTCGAGAGGCCACTCTGGAGAAGGTGCCCTTCATGCTGGTGGTGGGCGACCGGGACATGGAGAACGGTACCGTCTCCCCCCGCCGCCGCTCCGGCGAGGATTTGGGGGCCATGTCCCTGGAGCAGTTCGCCGAACTGCTGGGCGACGAGGTCAAGAGCAAGGCAATCAAGTAAAACAGAGAGCCGCCGGGAAATCCCGGCGGCTCTTTTACGGCAGAAGTGTTTCGTATGACACATTCAAAATATCGTGCAGGGCGCGCAGTTCTGCGACGTATATATGCCGCTGTCCCACCTCTATTTTCGCCACAGCGCTTCGGGTGACATCGCAGTCGCGGATTTGCAGTTGCGCAGCTAATTGTTCCTGGGTCATTCCGTGGGCTTCCCGGACGGCGCGGATTTGCTGCCCCACTATAAAATCATATTTATAGTCCACGCCATCACCGCCTGTTGCACTTATATTCGCACAAAATTTTCTTGATTTTACATTATTTATGTGCTACTATTGCACTTATATAAGTGCAAGCGAAAATTTTGAGGGAGGGACCATTTATGGAGTCAGACTTGTTGAATCTGCTGTTAATCGGCTTTGTGGCCTGTAACATCTTAGGCTGGGTGGTGTTGTTTGCCGTAAGGCATATAAAGCAGTACTATATTTGGAAGCTGTGCAGATATAGCGGCACCGGGGAAAAACCGGGAGCGGCTTGTGTCATCTGCGCGTATCATCATGACTGCAACAGGGCCAGGCAAAGCACGGAATATAGACAGTATTCCTACTGCCGCAGGGTTTTACCGAATACAGCGAAAGAACTGTTTGACAAAATATGGGAAGAGGAGAGGGGACCGAGGCCGGAGTGAATCCGAACGCTCTTAATTTGGCCTCGGCGGAACATTGGAGACCTGTACATCGGCGCGGAACAAAAAGCAAGGGAGCGTTTGCCCCCTTGCTTTTTTTGATAAAGTATGGTATAAATTGTTGCAATACCTCCTGGGAGGTAAATCTTTACTTAATTTAATAGGAGTTGATTTGTCCAAATGGACCCAGATAGTATGATACTGCTGGCCGTGTTGCTGCTGATGGTGGTCATGTCGGGCTATTTTTCCGCCACCGAGACGGCCTTCACCTCGCTCAACCGCATCCGCCTGAAAAGCCGCGCCGAAAATGGCGACAAGAAGGCGGAGAAAACCCTGGCTTTGGCGGAGGATTACGACAAGCTTTTGTCTACCATCCTCATCGGCAACAACATCGTCAACAACGTGGCCGCTACTCTGTCCACCCTGCTGTTCATTGACCTGATCGGTCAGGCGGACGGCCCGGCGGTGTCCACCATTGTGCTGACGGTGGTGGTGCTGATCTTCGGCGAGATCTCCCCCAAGAGTCTGGCCAAGGAGTCCCCGGAGGCCTTCGCCATGTTCTCCGCGCCCCTGCTGCGGCTGTTCATGGCGGTGCTCACCCCGCTGAATTTTCTGTTCGGCCTGTGGAAAAAGCTGCTGACCAAGCTGTTTCACAGGGAGCAGGACGAGGGCATCACCGACGAGGAGCTGGTCACCATCGTGGCCGAGGCGGAGGACCAGGGCGGTCTGGACAAGGAGGAGAGCCAGCTCATCCGTTCCGCCATCCGCTTTGACAACCTGGAGGCGGGGGATATTCTCACCCCCCGGGTGGACGTGGTGGCGGTGGAGGATAGCTCCTCCCTGAGCGATGTGGCGTCGGTCTTTGCCGCCGAGGGCTATTCCCGCCTGCCTGTCTACCACGAGAGCATTGACGACGTGGTGGGGGTAATCCATCAGAAGGACCTGTTCTCCGCCCGCTACCACCATCGGACCGAGCTGTCCCCCCTGGTGCGGCCGGTGCTCCACATTACATCGGGCACCAAGATCGACGACCTGATGCGCCAGTTCCAGCGCACCAAAACCCAGATGGCGGTGGTGGTGGACGAGTACGGCGGCACCGAGGGCATCCTCACCATGGAGGACATTGTGGAGGAGCTGGTGGGCGAGATTTGGGACGAGCACGACGAGGTGGTGGAGGAGTTTTGCAAACAGTCAGACGGCAGCTACCTCATCGCCTGCTCCGCCGATTTGGACGACCTGTACGATCTGTTCCAGGTGACGGGGGAGTGCGACGCGGCCACGGTGTCCGGCTGGGTGCTGGAGCAGCTGGGCCGGGTGCCTGAGCCGGGGGATCGCTTCACCTGGGAGAATCTGGACGTGACCGTCACCCGCGCCGAGCACCACCGGGTGCTGGAGATTCGGGTGGAGGTTTTGCCGGAGGAGGCCGCCGGGGAGAAGCCGGAGGACTGACCGCCCCATATCAACGAACTCGATACAGCGCGGCCGCCCGGCTATGGACGGCCGCGCATTTTTACGGACAAGGGAGGCACGGACGGATGAATATCGCCATTTTCACCCTGGGGTGTAAGGTGAACCAGGTGGAGACCCAGGCCATGGAGCGGGAGCTGCTGCGCCGGGGCCATACGCTCACGGACTTTGACGGCCCGGCGGACGCATACATTGTGAACACCTGCACCGTCACCGCGGTAAGCGACAAAAAATGCCGCAATATCATCCGCCGGGCCCGGAAGAACGTGCCGGAGGCGGTGGTGGCGGTGTGCGGCTGCTACGCACAGACGGAGCCGGAGGCGGTGGCCAAGCTGGGGGTGGACCTGATATCCGGCTCGGCAGGGCGGCTGGATTTTCTGGATCGGCTGGAGGAGCTGCTCCGGCATAGGACGGCGCAGGTGGTGGCCGTGGACCGGGCCCTGGAGCGCCGCCAGTTTGAGCGCCTGCCCGCCGGAAGCGGCCAGGGCCGCACCCGGGCCATGCTGAAGGTGGAGGACGGCTGCGCCAATTTCTGCGCCTACTGCATTATTCCCTATGCCCGGGGCCCGGTGCGCTCCCTGCCGCTGGGCGAGGCGGTGGAGCAGGTTCGCCGCTTGGCGCAGGAGGGCTGCCGGGAGGTGGTGCTCACAGGGATTGAAATCTCCTCCTGGGGGCGGGACTTGAAGACGGGGGAGGCCCTGGCGGATTTGATTGAGGGGGTGTGCGCCGCCGCGCCGGAGCTGCGGGTGCGCCTGGGCTCCCTGGAGCCGCGCACGGTGACGGAGGAGTTCTGCCGCCGGTGCGCCGCCCTGCCCAACCTATGCCCCCACTTTCACCTGTCCCTCCAGTCGGGGTGCGACACCACTCTGGCCCGGATGAACCGAAGGTATGACACCGCCCGGTATTGGGAGAGCGTGGAACTGCTGCGCGGGCACTTCCCGGACCCCGGCATCACCACCGACCTGATCACTGGCTTCCCGGGGGAGACGGAGGAGGAGTTCGGCCGGACCATGGCCTTTGTGGAGCGCTGCGCCTTCACCGCCATGCACGTGTTTCCCTATTCGGTTCGCCCCGGCACTCCCGCTGCGTCCATGCCGGGGCAGGTGCCCAAGGAGGAGAAGGAGGCCAGAGCCCGCCGGGCCATCGCCCTGGGCGGAGAGCTGGAGCGCCGATGGCTGGAGAGCCAGGCCGGGCGCAGGGTGGAGGTGCTGTTCGAGGAGGAGAAGGGCGGGCTCTGGCAGGGGCACACCCCCAACTACGCCCTGGTGCGTGCAGCGGGAGAGAACCTGCACAACCGCACGGCGCAGGTGTGCGTCACCGGCGCGGCGGGGGGCGTTCTGATTGGTACGCTGCTGAGCGCGGGCGATTAATCCTTGCGCGAAGGGCGCAATCGTGGTAAACTATGCCGTAGAGAGGGAAAGAGGGTGAGGCTATGCTGCTGGCGCTCGCGAGCGTTTTGCCGGAGGAGGCCACAAAGAGCCTGTGGGACAATCTGCGAAACATCACCGCCAGCGGCGTGTTCAGCGCGGTGCTGGCGGCCGTGGCCGGCGTCATCGTGGTGAAGGTGCTGCTGAGGGTGCTGGACCGGGCGCTGGACCGCTTTCAGGTGGACGCGCCGCTGCAAAGGCTGCTGCGGGCCTTGCTCAAGGGCGGGCTGTGGTCGGTGGCGGTGATTATTGTGCTGGACCGCTTGGGGGTGGAAGTCACCTCCCTGATTGCGGTGCTGTCGGTGGTTGGGCTGGCCTTCTCCCTGGCGCTGCAAAATTTTCTGTCCAACGTGGCGGGCGGGATGCAGCTGCTGGCCTCCCACCCCTTTTCCGTGGGGGACTTTGTGGAGGCGGGGGGCTGTTCGGGCACGGTGGAGGAGATTGGAATGTTTTACACCAAGCTCACCACGCCGGACAACCGGCTGGTGCAGCTGCCCAACAACACCATTGTGTCCGCCAACATCACAAACTTTTCCGCTCAGCCCACCCGCCGGGTGGAGCTGAAGCTCACCGCCTCCTACGACGCGTCGGTGGACGCGGTGAAGGAGGCGCTGGCGCGGGCGGTGGCCGCTCATCCCCTGACCCTGGCCGACCCGGAGCCTATGATCCGGGTGGAGGGCTACCGGGACAGCGCCATTGAGTACGTGGTGCGGGTGTGGTGCGCCAACGCCGACTATTGGACGGTGTACTACGATCTGCTGGAGGAATTCAAGGCAGCCTTTGACGCCGCGGAGATAGAGATGACCTATCCCCATGTGAACGTGCATATGCTGGAAGCAAGATAAACCGGTCCTGCCGTCTTCGGACGTGGAAGGATATATCAATCATCAACGGAAGTAAGGAGGAAATTGTCATGTATCAATATCCCAATGCGGCCAACGGCCTGAAGCTGATGTTCATGGGCCAGATTCTGGCCATCGTGGGCGTACTGCTCATTTGGGTTCCCCTGGTGGGGTCTCTGGTTGTGATTGCCGGAGGGGTGCTGGAGATCGTGGGTCTTTACAAGGCCAGCAGCGACGATCAGAGCTACCGCACGGCTCTGATGTTCATCGCCATAGGCGTGGTGGTAAACGTGATGATCGGCTTCCTGGAGCCGGGCATCCTTGCCAGTCTGCTCAATGTGGCCACTACGGTGCTGAACCTGCTGGCGGTGATCCAGGTGTGCACCACCACCTCCAACCTGCTCCACTCCGTGGGCAATGACGTGCTGTCCCAGCGGGGCTCCACGGTCATCAAGCTCTACGTGGTGTGCGCGGTGGTGGGCTTGGCGTGCAGCGTGCTGGGCGTGATTCCCATTGTGAACATCGTGGCGGGGCTGGTGTCCATCGTGGCCGCCATCGCCCAGTTGGTGGGCTATGTCCTCTATTTGATGTTCCTGTACAGTAGCAGCAAGGCCCTTGCATGACATGGAACAGGGCGCGGAAAAGGGAGCGTTCATCGTGCTGGAGGGTATCGACGGCTCGGGCAAGAGCAGCCAGATCGACCCTCTGGCCCGGCGGCTGGCCTCCCGGGGGGTGCGCTGTCTGACGACCCGGGAGCCCACCGGCGGGCCGGTGGGCTCGCTGATCCGGCAGATTTTCACCGGCCGGGTGAACGCGGACAACCGGGTGATCGCCGCGCTGTATGCGGCCGACCGCATCGACCACCTGGTGAATCAGGTGGACGGGGTGCTCCAACAGATTGAACAGGGCGTCACCGTGGTCAGTGACCGGTATTATTTCTCCTCCTACGCCTACCACAGCGTGGACATGGACATGGACTGGGTGATTCAGGCCAACTCCGTGAGCGCGGGGCTGCTGCGCCCCACCGTCACCATCTTCCTGGACGTGCCGGTGGAGGAGGCGCTGGAGCGCATCCGGCAAAACCGCGTGGTGCGGGAGATTTTCGACCAGGAGGACCGGCTGCGCCAGACCAGGAAGCTGTATTTCAAGGCCTTTGAACATCTGCGGGATGTGGAAAACGTGGCCGTTGTGGACGGCTCCGGCAGCCGGGAGCAGGTGGCGGAGCGAATCTGGGCGGCGGCGGCCCCCTATGTTCTCAAAGAGGGAAAATGAAGCTCCCCCTTGACAAGCTGGTAAAAATATAGTATGATCCTTGTATATTTCAAGTAAATATTGTTTGATAGAGGCGCGGACGCCATGCGTACCGCGAAACCAAAGGTTAGGCAGCCGGTTTCGCGGGAGAGGGACGCCCGCCGAAGGATGCGGCGCCTGCCTGGGCCTGTGTCCTGGGCCGTAGGAGAATATCTTGCGGACTGTCACGAATCGTGGAGCGCTATCAGTCCGCCGGTCGGCGGGATTTGTCCATATCGGGCGCTCCTATGGGAGCGCCCGTTTTTTGTGGTCAGACAGCGTTTACTTGTAAACTAAGGAGAGAGAGCTATGAGAACAAGAAGAAACCGCCTGGGCCTGATCGCGCTGATGGTGATGCTGGCGCTGGCCCTGACCACCACGGCCTTTGCCGCCGGGACCGATCCCACCGATGACACCGGAACGAAGATGATCGAGTGCCCCGACTGTGGCGGGGTGGGTGCGGTGCTGTCCGACGATGTCCAGGCCGTGCCCTGTGAGACCTGCGGCGGGGAGGGTTACATCCGCTCCCCCAGCAGCTTCTACAATACCATCTGGTCCCTGCTGCCCCCGGTGATTGCCATCGCCCTGGCGCTCATCACAAAGGAGGTGTATTCCTCCCTGTTCATCGGCATTCTGGCGGGCGGGCTGCTGTACTCCAATTTCAGCTTTGAGGGGACCGTCACCCACGCCTTCAACGACGGAATCGTGGCCTCCCTGTCCGACTCATACAATGTGGGCATCCTCATCTTCCTGGTGATTTTGGGGGCCATCGTGTGCCTAATGAACAAGGCCGGAGGCTCCGCCGCCTTTGGCCGCTGGGCCCAGAGCCACATCCACTCCCGGGTTGGGGCGCAGCTGGCCACCATTCTGCTGGGCTGCCTCATCTTCATCGACGACTACTTCAACTGTCTCACTGTGGGCAGCGTGATGCGCCCTGTCACCGACAAGCACAAGGTGTCCCGGGCCAAGCTGGCCTACCTCATCGACGCCACCGCCGCTCCGGTGTGCATCATCGCCCCCATCTCCTCCTGGGCCGCCGCCGTGGCCGCTTTCGCCGAGGACGGCCAGGGGCTGAACCTGTTCATCCGGGCCATCCCCTACAATTTTTATGCGTTGCTCACCATTGTGATGATGGTGGGGCTGGTGGTGATGAAGTCCGACTTTGGCTTCATGGCGAAGCATGAGCGCAACGCCATGGAAAAGGGTGACCTGTTTTCCGGCTCCAACCCCTATGCCATGATGGACGAGGAGATCGACGAGTCCAAGGGCAGCGTGCTGGATTTGGTACTGCCCATCGTAGTGCTGGTGGTGAGTTGCGTCATCGGCATGATTTACTCCGGCGGCTTCTTCTCCGGGGAGGATTTTGTCACCGCCTTCTCAAACTCGGACGCGTCCGTGGGTTTGATGCTGGGCTCCGCCTTTGGGCTGGTGTTCGCCATTGTGTATTATCTCATCCGCCGCGCCATGTCCTTCCGGGACATCATGGGCTGCATCCCCGAGGGCTTCAAGGCCATGGTGCCCGCCATCATGATCCTCACCTTTGCCTGGTCGCTGAAGGGCATGACCGATTCTCTGGGGGCCAAGTTCTTTGTGCGTGACTTCGTGCGTTCCGCCGCGGGCATCCAGGTGCTGCTGCCCGTTATCGTGTTTGCGGTGGGCTGCCTGCTGGCTTTCGCCACCGGCACCAGCTGGGGCACCTTCGGCATTCTCATCCCCATTGTGCAGAACGTGTTCTCCATGGACAACCCCCTGGCCATCATCTGCATCTCCGCCTGTATGGCGGGCGCGGTGTGCGGCGATCACTGTTCCCCCATTTCGGACACCACCATCATGGCCTCCGCGGGGGCCCAGTGTGACCACGTGAACCACGTCTCCACCCAGCTGCCATACGCCGTCTCCTGTGCGGTGATTGCGGGGATTTCCTACCTGCTGGCGGGCGTGCTGGCCTTTGCGGGTGCGCCGGGGCTCATCGCTCTGCCCGTGGGCGTGGCGCTGGTGCTGGGATTCCTGTTCGTTGTGAAGGGCAGGATTCAAAACGCGGCGTAAGCGCGGCAATCAAAAATAAGCGGCGAGGACGGCGGGGAGCCAAGCTCCCCGCCGCCATTTTTTGCAAATTGGCGTGGACAAGCGGAAACAGATGTGTTAGAATGAAGCTCGAAATAAGATGTGTGAAGAAAAATATCCTTCGTCGTCCGCCGTCCCATGGTCAACCAGTCCGGCGGGCGTTTTTTATTTGAAAAGGAGTGGGGCCGATGGCTGAGCTCGGGGAAAAGCGCCTGTTTCTGCTGGACATGGACGGCACCATCTATCTGGACGAGACCTTGTTTCCCGGGACGATTCCCTTTCTTCAGGGAGTGCGGGCGCGGGGAGGGCGGTATCTGTTTCTCACCAACAACTCCTCGAAATCGGTGGACGCCTATGTGGAAAAGCTGGCCCGCCTGGGCATTGAGGCCGCGCAGGAGGATTTTCTCACCTCGGTGGACGCTCTCATCTATGACCTGGCCCAGCGGCCCGCCTACCGAAAGTGCTACGCCTTTGGCACCCGAACCTTCCGCCGGCAGTTAGTCCAGGGGGGCGTGAAGGTGACGGACCGGCTGGAGGAGGACGTGGACTGCCTGCTGGTGGGATTTGACACCGAGCTCACCTTCCAGAAATTGGAGGATGCCTGCATCCTGCTGAACCGGGGGGTGGACTTCATCGCGACAAATCCGGACTGGGTTTGCCCCACCTGGTACGGTTCGGTGCCCGACTGCGGCAGCGTCTGCGAGATGCTCTACCGGGCCACGGGGTGCCGCCCCCGCGTCATCGGCAAGCCCCAGCCCGCCATGGCCCGGCTGGCGCTGGCGCGCACCGGCTTTCCGCCGGAGCAGGCCGTCATGGTGGGGGACCGGCTGTATACCGACATCGCCTCGGGGATCAACGCGGGGATTGACACCGCATTCGTCCTGTCCGGGGAGGGGACGCCGGCGGACCTGGAGGGAAGCCAGGTCAAACCCACCTGGGTGTTTGACGACATCGCCGCCCTCCACCGGGCCTGGGTGGAGGAGTGAAAGGGAAAATGCCGCAGCGTTGGGAAGACCTGCCCTGAGCGTCTGGGGCCGGGCGCAAAATAAGGAAAGAGAGTGGAGTCATGAACGAATTGAAGCTGAACAACAAGCGTACCATCCTGGTGGGGCTGGCGTTTTTGTCCATCTGCTCCTTCTGGCAGATGTACGATAACCTGGTGCCCCTCATTCTTCGGGAGACCTTCCACATGGATGAGTCCCTCACCGGCGCGATTATGGCGGCGGACAATGTGCTGGCGCTGTTTTTGCTGCCCCTGTTCGGCGGGTTGTCCGACAAGTGTAAGCCAGGCCGTCTGGGCCGGCGCACCCCCTTTATCCTGGGCGGAACCGCGGCGGCGGTCATTTTAATGAATCTGCTGCCCATGCTGGACAACAGCTATTTCCAGCAGGCCGCCCCCTATAAGCTGGTGAGCTTTGTGATTGTGTTGGGGCTGCTGCTCATCGCCATGGGCACCTACCGCTCTCCGGCGGTGGCCCTGATGCCCGACGTGACGCCCAAGCCCCTGCGCTCCAAGGCCAACGCCATCATCAATCTCATGGGCGCGGTGGGCGGCGTGCTCTACCTGGGGGTGACGGCGGCGCTGTACCCCACGGCCAAGACCCAGGGCCTGGACCATGTGGACTACCAGCCTCTGTTCATCATCGTGTCGCTGATTATGGTGGCGGCGGTGGCGGTGCTGCTGCTCACCATCCGGGAGCCCAGGCTGACGGAGGAGAACCGGGAGCTGGAGAAAAAGAACCCGGAGTGGAATCTGGCGAAGGACGACGGCAGCGGCAGCGAGGTGCTGCCCAAGCCGGTGAAAAAGAGCCTGGGCTTTCTGCTGGCCTCCATCGCCCTGTGGTTTGTGGGCTATAACGGGGTGACCACCTGGTTTTCCACCTACGTCTCCCAGGTGATGGGGGAGGGCATCGGCGGCACCGCCACCTGCCTCATGGTGGCCACCGTGGGCGCCATTGTCTCCTATATCCCCATCGGCATTGTGGCTTCCAAATGCGGCCGCAAGCGCACCATCCAGGCCGGGGTGGTGCTGCTGGCCAGCTGCTTCCTGGCGGGCTATCTGCTCACCGTCCGGGCCACGTCCATCACCCCCGTCATGTACGTGGCCTTTGCCCTGGTGGGGCTGGCCTGGGCGGCCATCAACGTGAACTCCCTGCCCATGGTGGTGGAGATGTGCAAGGGCTCCGACGTGGGCAAGTTCACCGGCTACTATTACACCGCCTCCATGGCGGCCCAGGTGATCACGCCGGTGCTGGCGGGCACGCTGATGAAGGAAATCAGCTATCGGATTCTGTTTCCTTATGCCGCGTTCTTTGTGGCCATGAGCTTTGTCACCATGCTGTTTGTGAAGCACGGCGACAGCAGGGCGGAAGCCAAGACCGGCCTGGAGGCCTTTGAGGATATGGATGATTAAAACGAATGTTTCACGTGAAACAGGGGATGGAAGGGAGAAGCGCAGATGAATGCGGTTGGGAAAATCGGCTTGGGCTGCCTGGGGGCGGTGGGGGCTTGGTGCGTGCTGCTGCGGCCCCGGAAGAACCAGCCGGGTTGGGAGGAGCTGGCCGGGGTGAAGTATGCCCACCGGGGCCTCCACGACCCGGCCCGGAGCGTGCCGGAGAACTCCATGGCGGCCTTCCGCCGGGCGGTGGAGCACGGCTTCGGCGCAGAGCTGGATGTGCATTTGATGGCGGACGGGGAATTGGCGGTGGTTCACGACAGCGATTTGACGCGGGTGTGCGGCAGGCAGGCGTACATTGAAGACCTCACCGCCGCCGACCTGGGGGAATATCCTCTGATGGGAACCCAGGAGACCATACCCCTGTTCCGGGAGGTACTGGCTCTGTTTGAGGGCAGGACGCCGCTGGTGATTGAGCTGAAGGTGGAACGAAACAACGCCAATGCCCTTACCGACAGGGTGATGGCGGCGCTGGAGGGGTGGAAGGGAAGCTACTGCCTGGAATCCTTTCATCCGGGCGTGCTGCTGCGGTTGAAGGAGCGCTATCCCCAGGTTCTGCGGGGCCAGCTCAGTCAGAACTTTCTCAAGGCCAGCGAGGTGAATGGTCTGTCTCTGCCGGTGCGCTTCGCGCTGACCAATCTGCTCACCACGGCCTTGACCCGTCCGGATTTCATCGCCTATAACTGGCAGGACCGAAAAAATCCCTCCCTGCGCCTGATGCGGGCGCTGTACGGAGTCCACGAGGTGGGCTGGACCGTCCGGGACCATGCCGTGATGGATGAGCTGGCGGAGGATGGAGTGACCTCCATTTTCGAGGGGTTTGTTCCCTGAGCGGTGGGGGAAGCTCAAAAATTTGGACAAAATAGGCTCTGTGTACTAAAATTGTGCACAGAGCCTATTTTGTCCATGGCCTGTTGAGGCGCATTCCCCTATACTATGTTCCATATAATGCCTTTGCTGCGGGACAGAGAGAGGCCGGGACGTTTCATTGAAGGGGGAACACGTATGCGCGTGGGGATTGTGACGGATAGCAACAGCGGGATCAGCGTAGCGCAGGGCGCTCAACTGGGGATTTTTGTGGTGCCCATGCCTCTGCTGGTGGACGGTGAAATCCGTTACGAGGGGGTGGACCTCACATCAGAGGAGTTTTACGCGGCCCAGCTGGCGGGCCGGGATGTGTCCACCTCCCAGCCCTCTCCGGGGGATGTGATGGACCTGTGGGACCGGGTGCTGGAGGAATACGACCAGCTGGTGTATATCCCCATGTCCAGCGGGCTGAGCGCCTCCTGCCAGACGGCCCAAGGGCTGGCGGAGAGCTATGACGGTAAGGTGGAGGTGGCGGACCTGCGGCGCATCTCCGTGACCCAGCAGCTGGCGGTTTTGGACGCCGTGGAGCTGGCCAAGCTGGGCCTCACCGCCCGAGAGATCCGGGAGGAGCTGGACCGGGTGGCCATGGACGCCATGATTTACATCGGAGTGGAGACGCTCACCTATCTGCGCCGGGGCGGCCGGGTGACGCCGGCGGCGGCCGCCATGGGCAATCTGCTGAATATCAAGCCGCTGCTGAAAATTTACGGGGAGCGGCTGGACGCCTTTGCCAAGGTGCGGGGGGTGAAGGCCTGCAAGCAGCGGGCGGTGGAGGCCCTTCGGGAGAGCGTGGAGGAATTTCAGAGCGAGGGCTGGAACTTCGTGGTGGGCACCGCCCACACCTACCGCACCCAGGAGGAGATTCAGGACTGGCAGCGCACCCTGGAGGAGAATTTCCCCGGTATTCCCGCCTACCACGGGGAGCTGGCGCTGAGCGTCGGCTGCCACACCGGGCCTGGAGCCTTCGGCATGGGTGTGGTCCGCCGGGTGGACCTGCCCAAAAAGTGAATGAACAGCGCCCCAGCCGGCAGCACCGGCTGGGGCGTTTTTTATATCGTCAAACAGCGGTGAAGCCGCTGCCGGGCAAAGCCCGTGCGCTGACGATACGGTCTGCCGCGAAAAAGACACGACTTCTTTGCAGCCGTGTTGTCAGCGTTCGACGAAAGATAAACTCATTGTCTGAGTTATTTTGACCTCTTTCTCTCCCCAGGCGACCCTCCCGCGCACCCTCATTTCTTCCCCTCCGGGGGCAAACATCCAGTTTGGAATCTGCACTCAGTAATTTCTCTAAAATCGGCTTTATTTTCTCAGAAAAGCCGGGGTTTCCAGCGGCCCGCGCCGATTTTGTGAGGGATTTTCATGGGGATGGCATGGGGAGTATGAAAAACAAACGGAGGGCGTTGGGCAGGGTGCAGGGGGGAGAATTTGCTGGGGAAAACCTTGTTTTTCTGGATTTTTTCGTGCAAGTTTTAACTGTTCCGGTGCCCCCGAAGGAGAGAAGAATGAGGATGGGCGGGGGGATGGCCTGGGGACGCCGAACATAAAAAAGGAGCCAGCGGAACGAATCCCACTGGCTCGATTTGAGTCATTATTCGAATGATACTATGCGTGGATTGCTTGAGACGGGAACACGTGTCAGCTGTTACCAAATTGTCATCAAAATTTGGTTGACAACGTAGACCAAATGCGTTACAATAGGTTTACAGAGTAAACCAAATGGAGGAATGGATATGGGCGAGATGAAATTAACCCCCAGCGAATGGAATGTGCTCAACTGTTTGTGGGAAAGCAGTCCGCGCACGGTGATGCAGCTGGTGGCGGAGCTGGAGCGGACGGTGGGCTGGGCCAAGAGCACTACCATCACCATGCTGCGGCGGATGGAGGAGAAGGGTCTGGTGCGCTGTGAGCAGGCGGGCCGGAGCAAGGCCTACACCCCGGCGGTGGAGCGGGAGCGGGCGGCCATCGCGGAGACCCACAGCTTTTTGGACCGGGTGTATCAGGGCAGCGTGGGGCTGATGATGAGCGCCATGGCCCGGCGGCAGGAGCTGTCCGCCGGTGAGGTGGCCCAGCTGCGGGCCATCCTGGATGAGATCGAAGGGGGGAGCGTACAATGACGCTGATGCTGCTGGAATGGGTGTTCACCTCCATATTTCTGATTTTGACCACGCTGGCGCTGCGGGCGGTTCTGGGCCGGCGCATCAGCGCCCGGCTGCGCTACGCCCTGTGGGCGGTGGTGCTGGTGCGGCTGCTGGTGCCGGTGCAGCTGTTTACCTCTCCGCTGGCCGGGACGTGGGTGGTGACGGAAAAGCGGATGGCGGACAATCTGGTGAGCTGGGCGGACCTATCCGCGCCCTCCGCCCCCGTTTTGGACGAGACGCCCGGCCTGCCGGTGACGGACCAGGAGCCGGGGCACGCGCTGACGCTGCCCGAGGCCCCTGCGCTGCCCGACGCGCCCACAGCCCCTGAGCCCCCTGCCGCCCCCGACTTCACCAAGGTCCCGGCCTGGCTGGGCTGGACATGGCTGGCGGGGAGCGGGCTGGCGGCGCTGGTGCTGCTGGGTTCCAATGTGCGCTTTGCCCGGCGGCTGCGCCGATGCCGCATCCCTGTGGAGGGGGGAGACTGCCCCCTGCCGGTGTATGCGGCGGCGGGGCTGCCCTCCCCGTGCCTGTTTGGGCTTTTGCGCCCAGGGGTGTATGTCACCCCCGAGGCGGCGGCCGATCCGGCCATGCTGCGCCACATCACCGCCCACGAGTACACCCACTTCCGCCACGGCGACCACTGGTGGAGCCTTCTGCGGTGCGCGGCCCTGGCGGTCCACTGGTGGAACCCGCTGGTGTGGCTGGCGGTGTCCCTCAGCCGGAGGGACGGCGAACTGGCCTGCGACGAGGGGGCGCTGCGCCGCCTGGGAGACGGCGAGCGGGCGGCCTATGGCAACACCCTGCTGGCCTTAGTCACCGCCAAGCCCCGGCCCGGCGACCTGTTGTGCTGCGCCACCACCATGGCGGGGGACAAGAAAAGCCTGAAGGAGCGCATCACCCGCATCGCCCAGGCCCCCAAGCGCTGGCTGTGGGCGGCGGTGGCCGTGGTGCTGGTCACGGCCCTGGCCTGCGCCTGCGCCTTTGGGCAGAAGGCGGAGGACTCCGGCCCGCCCACCGGGGAGGATGTGTCCCTGCCCGCCGCGGATTTGAGTTTTTCCATGGACGAGGACGGCGGTGTGACAATCACGGGCACAGTGGACGGTCTGGCCCTGGAGAATGGCACTTACTGGCAGCCCACAGGTGCTCCCGCCCGCTCCCTCTCTATGCCTTACGAGCCTTTTACCGACGGCTTAAAGGGGCATATCACGGCGTGGTGGGAGACTCCCACCTCAGTCAGCGTCACCACGTATATGATGGCGTTGCCCAGCAGCGCTGCCTTTGCTGGGTACTGGAACTTCACGGTAGACCTGTCCGGGGCGGAGGCCATTGTAACCCGGATGGAGGCGCAAGCAGGGCTGGAGATGCCCGAGGGCGCAGAGGTCAGGATGTTCCCCACAACCATTTCGGACGAGCAGGCTGTCCGCGCCGCCCGCATTGCCGCCAAGCTGCTCACCGCGGCGGAGGACTACTACAAGGACCATAGCGCCCCGGCGGAGACGGACTCTACCCCGGAGGTGGAGCTCGCCTTCTCCCACACCCTGGCCGAGCCCTGGTCCAGCTTCTACGTCCCCCAGGACGTGCTGGAGGCCGTCCAGCGCTGGGTGGCGGGGGAGTTCGCCTGGGACGCCCCCGGCGGAGTGATGACCGGGGTCTGGGAGGAGTATAACGCGGACACCGGCGAGTGGGAGACCCACGGGGACCCGGACCTGCGGGCGCGGTTCGACCGGGTGCGGGTGAACGACATGAGGGGCCCCTGGGGGTATGACCACGGGAACGTGGAGTACGCCGTGTGGCGCATCAACTATGAGTACCACACCACCACGCCGGACGTGGTGCGGGACGGAAAGTTCCTGCAAATGGCCGGGGGGAGGTATCTGGATGAAGACGGCTGGATGGGCCCCACCTATCCCAGCAGCACCTACCTCATCTTCAAGCTGGCCCAGGACAGCGATGGCAGCGGCCTGGTGGACGGCAGCACCTATGCGGGCAGCGTGGTGATTCCAGACTGCGACCCCGACCAGGACGCTGAGGGCTTCCGCGCGGCCATTGAGGAGGCCCTGTACCCGGAGCCGGAGCGGGGCGAGCCGCCGGAGGGCGCGTTCGACCACGCCAGCACCGTCGTGCTCACCAACCCAGACCTGAACCGCAACGGGGTGAAGGAGACCATCAAGATTGCGGAGATCCCCGGCGACTACATCGGTCCCGCCCGCCAGTCCCAGGGCCAGCGCATCGGTGTGTTTGAGGACGGCGAGCTGATATGGTGGGACGAGGGGTACTTCGCCCACGCGGGGTATAACGCCATCTACCTGTGCACCCTGGGCGGGAAAGACTACCTGCTGCGGTATAACCCGGTGATGTACCAGGGGTATGGCTCGTACTCCTACAAGCTGTTCACCCTGGAGAACGGGGTGGAGACGGCGGTGGAGCAGGACAGCGTGGAGTTCAACATCCATATGGACCGGTCCGACTATACCGCCGGGGACTTTGACCCGGAGGCCATCGACACCTTTATGGCCAAGGTGAACCACCTGCTGAACTTCAGTACCGTGCTCATGATGACCGACAGCTATCTCAGCGACGCCATTGAGGAGGGCCACGGCCTGACGGACCGGCTGTGGTGGCTGGACGGGTGGGAGCCCGTGTTCGTCCGGGACCCGGACGCGCCGCTGTACAAAAACCTGGCGGACTATCTCTCCGCCATGGAGCCGTATAACGAGCCCACCGTGCGGGCCATAGGGGACGGGGAGCTCCAGCTCAGCTACCACGGGAAGCAGGCGCGGTTCAGCGCCAGGTGGGACCAGTGGTTCCAGCCCGACGCCCGCCCCCGGCTGGCCGACCTGAACCGGGACGGGAAGGATGAGATTGTGGTCATTTTGAACGCGGGCCACGGCACCGGCTTCTTCGAGGAAGGGCTGTACGTCTTTGACGCGGAGACGTTGGAGCAGTACGACACGTCCACGCTCACCCAGGACCTCATCGCCCAGGTGTCCGCCACCGGGGACCAGGAGAATTTCTACCTGTCCGCGCCGGGGATGGACCGGATTTCCGTCCCCAAGGGGGTGGCGGGGCTGCCCGAGACGGCGGATGCCCTGGGCCTGGGGGACATCGTGTACTATACCTTGAAGGACGGGACGGTGCGCTGCACCCTGGGCTGTGACGCCAGCGGGCGGGCGCTGGCCTACGTGGGCTATCTCCACGTGATACTGCGCCTGGACGGACAGGGCTTCCGGGCGGCGGAGTTCCAATATGAGCCGGATCCGGAGTACGGGGTGGAGGAGTATCTGTGGAAGGAGGGCTTCCGTCAGGTTCTGCTGAGCGAGGAGCGGTTTACCGTGGCGGGCACGCAGACCCAAAAATACCTGTCCGGATTCGGAGCGCCGGTGGAGTTTGCTCTGGTGGAGTTGGACGGCGGCGAGCGGGCGGTGGTGCTCAAGGAGGCGGCCGCCCACAACGGGTCGGAGGGCTACTGGTTCCTCTACCAGCGGGACGGGGAGGTGCATGGAATCGAGCCCCTGTACTTCGGCTCGGCCAGCACCAACGGCCTCACAATCGACCTGAAGACGGACGGCACGCTGGTGCTGAACGATTCCCCCGGACGGGACGGCGAGGTGTTGTCCATCAACACGGAGCAGGGCTGCTTCCAGGTGGATACCCAGAAAAATCCGGAGGGTGTGCAGCTGCCCGAGTACAGCGCCGAGGGCCGGCCCGCCACCGAGGAGGAGTACCGCGCCGCCATGGAGCGGGCCATGGCGAAAAAGGACGCCTTCTGGTACAAGTTCCGGGAGGACACCATCAACAAAGTATTTGCGTGAGCGGAAGGGCCGCCGGGGATTTCCCGGCGGCCTTTTTGCGGCGCGTTTTTCCGCCGCAAAAAAATGGGAATTTCCCCTTGACAACAAGAGTTAGCTATGGTAAACTATCCACGCTATGAGGGTTAGCGTGTTCTAACCAAGAAGCGTGAGCTTAGCCGCATAGCGCCGGATGGACCGGAGGGAGGGACAAAACCCAGGCGGGCGAAGCCGGCCGAATTTGCCCCGAGACGGAGGGAAGCCGGCGCGCAATGCGGCCAAAGCGAGCGTGACAACGCCGAAGCGCTCGAGCCGTAGGCTAAGGCTCATAGAGGAGGAAACGCAATGAAAACGCTGAAGGACGTGAAGGTGGGGCAGACGGCTGTGGTCCGCCGCCTCAACGGAGAGGGCGCGATTAAGCGCCGAATTATGGACATGGGCATCACTAAGGGTGTGGAGATTTATGTGCGCAAGGTGGCCCCCCTGGGCGACCCCATGGAGCTGACGGTGCGGGGCTATGAGCTGACGCTGCGCAAGGCGGACGCGGAGATGGTAGAAGTAGAAGCGTGAGCGTAGGCTGCCAGGGCCGGGTGGACCGAAGCGAGGGCGAGCGGAGGCCCGCGCAGCGGGGCGCAGACCAGCCCGAGACGGAGGGAAGCCGGCCCGAGAGGCAGCGCAACGCGAGCGTGACAAGTCCGAAGCGTGAGCGTAGGCTGCCAGGGCCGGGTGGACCGGAGCGAGGGCGAGCGGAGGCCCGCGCAGCGGGGCGCAGACCAGCCCGAGACGCTGTAAGCAGAGGAACGATTTTTTATACCCAACAGTTAGTTTAGACTAACTAAGAAAGGCTGTGATGGAGATGGAGGTCAAAATCGCCCTGGCGGGCAATCCAAACTGCGGCAAGACTACGCTGTTCAACGCTCTGACGGGTTCCAACCAATATGTGGGCAACTGGCCCGGCGTCACCGTGGAGAAAAAGGAGGGGCGGCTGAAGGGGCATAAGGACGTGGTGATTCAGGACCTGCCCGGCATCTACTCCCTTTCGCCCTATACGCTGGAGGAGGTGGTGGCCCGGAACTATCTGGTGAAGGAGCAGCCCGACGCCATCCTGAATATCGTGGACGGCACCAACATTGAGCGCAACCTCTACCTCACCACCCAGCTCATTGAGCTGGGCCTGCCGGTGGTGGTGGCGGTGAACATGATGGACCTGGTGCGAAAAAACGGAGACAAAATTGACATGGAGCGGCTGGGCAAGGCCCTGGGCTGCCAGGTGGTGGAGATGTCCGCGCTGAAAAACGAGGGCGGTGTGGACGCGGCGGAGCGGGCCACGGCACTGGCCCAGGCCCGCCGGACGGGGGAGCTGCCCCATATGTTCACCGGCAGCGTGGAGCACGCCCTGGCCCACATCGAGGAGTCCATCCAGGACCGGGTAGAGGCGCGCCATCTGCGCTGGTATTCCATCAAGGTGTTCGAGCGGGACGAGAAGGTGATGGAGGAGCTGGGGGTGGACGGAGAGCTGGCCGCCCACCTGGAGGAGCACATCGCGGACTGCGAGCGAGAGCTGGACGACGACGCGGAGTCCATCATCACCGATCAGCGGTATACTTATATCAGCAGCGTGGTGAGCAAGGCCGTGGTGAAAAAGGCCGCCAAGCACGCCGCCACCCCCTCGGACAGAATCGACCAGGTGGTCACCAACCGGGTGCTGGCCCTGCCTATTTTTGTGGCGGTGATGTTTTTGATCTACGCTGTGGCCATGGGGCCCTGGTCCATCTCGGTGGGGGCCAGGCTCACCGACTGGGCCAACGACGGCCTGTTTGGGGAGGGCTGGTTTGTCCCCTTCACCGCCGACCAGGAGGGCTGGGACGAGGCGTCCGGCGCGTACGAACGGGCCGAGGCCGTCATCACCGCTTATGAGGCGGGGGAGAGTGCGGCTTACCTCTACGACGCAGACGCGGGGGAGGTGCTCACCCTGGAGGCCACCCGGGAAACGTACCAGGCGGCGCTCACTGTGGCCGAACCGGACCCTGCCCAGTACGGCCTGTGGGTGCCCGGCGTTTCCGTGCTGGCGGAAAATGCCCTGGACGCCATCCATTGCAGTGATGGGGTAAAGTCCCTGGTGCTGGACGGCATTGTGGGCGGCGTGGGGGCGGTGCTGGGCTTTGTGCCCCAGCTGATGGTGCTGTTTTTGCTGCTGGCCATTGTGGAGGACGTGGGGTATATGGCCCGGGTGGCCTTCATCATGGACCGGCTGTTCCGCCGGTTCGGCCTGAGCGGCAAGTCCTTCATCCCCCTGCTGGTGGCCACGGGCTGCGGCGTGCCGGGCGTGACGGCCTCCCGCACCATTGAGCAGGACCGGGACCGAAAGATGACCATCATGACCACCTGTTTTATCCCGTGCAGCGCGAAAATGCCCATCATCGGCCTGTTTGCCGGGGCGCTGTTCGGCAAATCCGTGTGGGTGGCGGTGTCCGCCTATTTCATCGGCGTGGGGGCGGTGGTGGTGTCCGGCCTGATGCTGAAAAAGTTCAGGGCCTTTGCTGGAGAGGCGGCCCCCTTTGTCATGGAGCTTCCGGCGTACCACGCCCCCTGCATGACGAACGTGCTGCGCACCACCTGGGAGCGGGGCTGGTCCTTCATCAAGCGGGCGGGGACGGTGATTTTGCTGTCCACCGTGGTGCTGTGGTTCCTCCAGGGCTTTGGCTTTGAAAACGGGGCGTTCGGCATGGTGTCGGACAGTGACTACTCTCTCCTGGCCACAATGGGCCGGATGGTGGCCTTCCTGTTTGTCCCCCTGGGCTTCGGCTCCTGGCAGACGGCGGTGGCCACCCTCACAGGCCTCATCGCCAAGGAGGAGGTGGTGTCCACCCTGGGGGTGCTGTACCCGGGAGATATCTTCGTCAACTTGAGCGAGGCGTTCAATGGTGTGTCCGCCTACTCTTTTATGATTTTCAACCTGCTGTGCGCCCCCTGCTTTGCCGCCATTGGCGCCATTAAGCGGGAGATGAACAGCGCCCGGTGGACCTGGGGGGCCATCGGCTATATGTGCGGCTTTGCCTATGTGATCTCCATGATTGTCTACCAGCTGGGGGGGCTGTTGGCGGGGGTGGTGGCGTTCAATCCCTTCACCATTGTGGCCGCCGCTCTGCTGGCGGGGCTGCTGTTCCTGCTGCTCCGGCCTTCGCCCAAGCCGTCCGGCGTTGCGGGCGCGCGCAGCGCCGATGTGGGGAGTGTGTGAGTCATGGCGCAGTTCTTGAGTGAGAATTGGGGCGACCTCCTGGTTTTGGCCGCGGTGCTCGCCGCGGCGGCGGGGGCGGTGTGGAATGTGCGCCGAAGAAAAAGTTCAGGCTGTGGCTGCGGTTGTGACGGCTGTCCCTCCAAAGGCATCTGTCATCCGGAGAAATAGCAAAACTCCCTGGGAGCTGTGCTCCCAGGGAGTTTTGCTTGCTCGAACAATAATGTTTCACGCGAAACAGATGTTTTGAACTGTGGGCTGCGCTCACGTTTCTGCGCTTAGGCGCAGAAACAATTAACGTACACCGTTCAGTGATTGCACACAAGCGTCAGCACAAATCGGAGCATCTGCGTCGAAAACCGCGCGCCGGAAGGGTATCCAGCCAATCCATGTATAGGGATCCCCCGCAAACGGGGGGTCTCGGGGGGAGGCCGATTTCACCCGGAGGCCGCCCCCTGAGTGTGTCTTTGGTTACTTTCTGCGCAAGCAGAAAGTAACGCTCCCGGCAAGAACGTCCCCGGTGTGGGCGGCGTGCCTACGCTCGCGCTTCTCGCTCACGCTTCACATTTCCAAAAAGCCACGCTGTAGGGGGGCAGCTCGCTGCCGCCGCCAAAGTCGTGGGGCTGGCCGGTGAGCAGGTCCACCGCCCGGCCGCAGCCAGCGTTAAAGTGGGCCCAGTAGGGCTGGCTGTCGGCGTTCACCGCCACCAGCACCCGCTCGTTGTCCGTGCGGCGCTGGAAAATGGCCTGCTTGTTGGTGAGCACCACGTCCTGGAAATCCCCCCAGCACAGGGCCTCGCTCTCCTTGTGGGCCTTGGCCATGGCGACGATGCGGCGGGTGAGCTCATTCCACTCCGGATGGTCGAAGCAGGGACGCAGACCGTCGTCCCCCTGGGATTTGTCCGCCTGGGCGCCCCATTCGCTGCCGTAGTAGAGGCTGGGGATGCCCGGCATCCCAAACAGCACCCCGTACAGCAGGGGCAGGTGTTCCGGATTCTGGAGGATGGAGGCCACCCGGCTCACATCGTGGTTGTCGGCGAAGCACAAGAGGTGCTTGCCCTTATACAGCGTCCACTGCTCCGGGCCGAACTGCCGCTTCAGGGAGTGGACGATTTCAAACAGGTTCATGGAGTTGAAGCTGGAGTACAGCCCCTTATAGCACTCGTAGTTGGTGCAGGAGTGGAGCAGGCCGTCCCCCACCCACTGGTTGTAATCCCCGTGGAGGGTCTCGCCCACCAGGAAGAACTCCGGTTTCAGCCCGTCGCAGAACTGGCGTAGGCGGCGGAGAAAATCCTTGTCCAGACAGTAGGCCACGTCCAGCCGCAGTCCGTCGATGTCAAACCACTCCACCCACAGCCGGACGGTATCCAGCAGGTAGTCCACCACGGCGGGGTTGCGCAGGTTGAGCTTCACCAGCTCGAAGTGGCCCTCCCAGCCCTCGTACCAAAAGCCGTCGTTGTAATTGGAATTGCCGTCGAAGCTGATGTGGAACCAGTCCTTATAGGGGGAGTCCCACTTTTTCTCCTGCACGTCCCGGAAGGCCCAGAAGCCCCGGCCCACATGATTGAATACCCCGTCCAGCACCACCCGGATGCCGTGGTCGTGGAGGGTTGTGCATACCTGGGCAAAGTCCTCGTTGGAGCCCAGGCGGGGGTCCAGGCGGCGGTAGTCCCGGGTGTCGTAGCCGTGGCGGTCGCTGTCAAAGATGGGACACAGATATACCGCGTCCGCCCCCAAGGCTTGAATATGCTCCGCCCAGCCGCCGATCTTTTCAATGCGGTTGACCTGTACGCCGTCGTTCTCCCTGGGGGCGCTGCAGAATCCCAACGGATAGATTTGATAAAATACGCTGTGCTCAGCCCACATGGGCGCCACGTCCTTTCTTCTGCTGTGATATCGCGGGCTCAAGAGGCCGCAGGCTCAAGTATACCAGATGGGAGAGAAAAGTGCAAGCTTATCCGGCTTGACAGCCCCGCCGCTGAAGTAAAGCCTGAATTTGCCGCAGCTCCCGGCGCTGGGTGTCCGCGATGGCGCGCAGAAGGGGGGGCAGGGGGGTGGCCACCTCATGGCGCAGGGCGTTCTGGGTCAGGCGCACCGCGCCCAGGTGATGGGGGACCATCTGACGCAGGAAGACGGCGTTTAGGCAGTTGTTTTCCGGGGAGGCCCCCATGCGGAGGAACATCTGCCGGGAGATGAGCTCCGCCCGGCGCTGATACAGCCGCAGGTCGGGGTGAGGGTTGAGCAGCTGGGCGCAGACGGGCAGCTGCTCCTCCATGCGCTGGATGTCCTGGGAGCGCTGGGCGGCGATCTGCTGGGCCAGGCGGCGGACGGAACGGTCATTGGAGACCTCCAGGATGTTCCGGCACATTCGCTCCCCCGCCCGGTGGTGGGGAATGACCTGAACAATAAAATTGTGCGAGATGCTCTGAGTGAGCCGGGCGGTGGTGATGGCCTGGATCATCTCGTCCAGAATTTGATAGTAGCAGTTTAGGTAGTGTTTGGACTCATCGCTGAGCAGATATGTATTTGCCATGGCTGTGCCCTCCTTTTGCCCATTCTATGAGAAAAAACCCATAGAGGTTCAAAATCCCGGATGGCCAAAGGCCATCCGGGATAGGGAGCGGCTTGGTCAGCCCAGGCGGGCGGAGGGCTGCCGCTCAAAGGTGCGGGTCCAGTCGGAGCGCAGCAGGAAGACCAGCAGGACGATGGAGCTCAGGGTCCAGGTGAGGGGATAGGCCCAGGAGATGGTCTGGAACACGGGGAAGACCCGGACCGCCAGGGTGACATATGTCACCCGAACGCAGCACCAAAAGGCCAGCATAGTGACCATGGGGACAAAGGACCTCCCGCAGCCCCGCAGTACGCCGGCGGCGCAGTGGGTAAACGCCAGCAAGCAGAAGAAGGGGGCCACCGTGCGGGCATGGATCATGCCGAAGGAGATGGCCTGGGACTGGTCCACAAACAGGCCCAGAGCGGGGCGGATGAGCAGCAGGAGCAGCAGACCCACCAGTTCGGCCAGCACCACGCCGGACAGGATGCCGAACGCCGCGCCCTTTTTGGCCCGGTCGTACTGCTTGGCGCCCAGATTCTGGCTGATAAAGGTGGGCAGGGCCATGGACATACTCATGATGGGCAGGAACACCAAGCCCTCCAGCCGGGCGTACGCGCCGTGGCCGGACATGGCGTACTCGCCGAAGGCGTTGATATTGCTCTGAATCACCAGGTTGCCCACGCTGATCACAGCGTTTTGGACGCCAGCCGGCAGGCCCTGGGCAAGCATCTGGGAGAGGATGCCGGGGGAAAAGCCCAGCCGGCGCAGGTCCAGGCGGGTATCGTCCTTCACCCGGCACATCCGCCTCAGGCACAGCAGGAAGCTGATGCCTTGGGTGAGGACGGTGGCCACTGCGGCCCCCGCCACCCCCCAGTGGAACACGGCCACAAATAACAGGTCCAGGCCCATGTTCAAAATGGAGGAGAGGATGAGGTAGTACAGGGGGTGGAGGCTGTCCCCCAAGGACTGCATGATGGCCATGCAGATGTTGTAGAGGATGATGGTGAACACCCCGCCGAAGTAGATGCGGAAATAGGCGAGGGAATAGGGCAGGACGGACTCCGGCGTGTTCATCAGCACCAGCAGCTGAGGCACCAGCAGCAGCCCCACCACGGTGGACAGCACCGAGGCCACGATGCCGAAGGTGAAGCTGGTATGGATGGCTTTGGACACGTTTTCCTCGTCCCCCGCGCCGTAGTAGCGGGAGATGATGACGCCGCCGCCCACGGCGATGCCGTTGAAAAAGCCGATGACTAAAAAGGTGAGGCTTCCCCCGGAGCTGACGGCGGCGAAGGCGCTGTTGTCGGCGAAATTGCCCAGCACCCAGGCATCCGCCAAATTGTAGAGCTGCTGGAGCAGCTGCCCCAAAAACAGGGGAATGGCAAAGGAGACAAGGCACCGGATGATGGGGCCGTGGGTGAGCGGGGCCGAGGATTCGGCCCCGGAGGGCTTGAAAAGCGACATGATGTGGTTCCCCCAATTTTTCTGAGCATATCTAAAGTAACAGTATAGTCCTTCCCGGCGCAAAGTCAAGACAAAATCCGCCTGTCTTCGGGACGGGCTCCGAGGACAGGCGGATGGGTTATTTGACGACGGATGGGTTATTTGACGATTTTATAATAGGTGCGCGCGGTGAGGAGATACACCACGGCGTACACCGCAAGGAAGGCCAGCAGAGTGCCCACGGTGCACAGCGCGACGGTGGCGATTGTTCGCACGCCGAACAGGGTAAGCATCCGGGCCACCAGGTTAAAGTCGAACAGAATGTGGATGGCGGCCACGGCGATGGGCAGGAAGAACACGAGAAGCACCTGGCTGCGGATGGAGGATTTGACCTCCCGCTGGGTCAGGCCCACCTTGCGCATGATCTCAAAGCGGCCCTGGTCCTCGTAGCCCTCGGACACCTGCTTATAATAGATGATGAGCACGGTGGCCATGAGGAAGATGACCCCCAGAATGATGCCCAGGAACAGGAAGCCCCCCGCCATGGCGTAGCCGTCCACCGCCATCTCGGCCCGGCTGTCTGTACGCCAGTAGGCCCAGGCGCCAGTGCCGTCGTAGAAGTTCTCGTGCATGGAGGCGTCGCTCCAGGCGTCCATGAGGGCCAGCTCCTGATCGTTGGTGCAGTCCAGGTCCACCAGGAGGACGGCGGCCAGTTCGGCGGCGGAATGTTCCAAAGCGGCCTGCTGGAGAGCCCAGAGATCCATGAGGGCGGCCCTGTCCGGCACCACCAGGCACAGCGTCTCAAACATGTCGAAGGTGGTGTTGAAGTATTCCACAGCGGGCAGGGTTTCTGCCACGGTGAGGCTTTGGGGCTGTCCAATCTCATGCCCCTCGCTGATGCTGATGCCCTGGAAGGTCAGTTCAGGGCCAAAGCCGGGGGGAAGCTGGCCGCACACGGCAGCCTCTCCCGGCTGGAGGGCGGGGGCGGCGCTGCCGGTGAGGGCGGCATAGCCCTGCGCCGTCAGCAGGTAGACGGCCCGGCGGTCATTGCTGGAACCGTTCCGGCCCACCTCCAGGCGGCGGGCCTCCGAATTGACAAAGGCGTTGAAATGGAGGTATTCCGCGGCCTCCAGCCCGGTGACGGGGACATTGTGCTCCGCCGCAAAGCGCTCCACCAGGGCCTGTGCGCCCGCCAAGTCCAGTTCCTGCCCGGCGGCGGGGTCATAGCGGACATCCATGGTTAGGCTGGCGGGGTATTGGGCGGCGATGATCTCCCCCTGCCCCAGATAGAGGGCCAGGGTGCCGGAGATCATCACCATCACCATGGTGGACAGGATGCAGATATTGGCCAGCCCTACGGCGTTGCGCTTCATGCGGTAGAGCATCCCGGACACGCCGATGAAGTGGCCGGTCTGATAGTAAAAACCCTTATTTTTCCGCAGCAGCTTCAGCAGGGCGATGCTGCCCGCGGTGAACAGGCAGTAGGTGCCGATGATGACCAGAATCACCGCCAGGAAGTAGAAGGCCATGGCCAGGGCGGGGTCCTTGGTGGTGACGGCGATGAAGTAGCCCGCCCCCAGGCAGGCCGCCCCCACCACCGCCATGAGCCAGCGGGTGCGGGGCTCCTTCTCCCCCACGTTTCCGCCGTGGAGCAGCTCGATGGGGCTGCTCACCCGCACCCGGAGCAGGTTGAGCGCCAGGGCCAGCAGGAGCAGGAACCCGAAAAACACCGCTGTGGACCCCATGGCGGGCAGGGACAGGGAGGAGGAGAAGGGGATGGAGAATTTCAGCAGGGAGACCAGGGCGATGGTGGCCAGCCTATGGAAAAGAACGCCTAAAAGCAACCCGCCGCCGATGCCCAAAAGGGCGGTGTAGAGGCTCTCCCAGCACTGGATCAGGGCGATGTTCCCCTTGCCCATGCCCAGGATGTTGTAAAGGCCCAGCTCCTTTTTCCGCTGTTTCATCAGAAAGCTGTTGATGTACAGCAGCAGCACAGCGGACAGGATGCCCGCCACGAACATCCCGATTTGCATCATGACCATCACATAGGCGAAACCGCGCATAGTGACCACCCCAGGGTCGGCGCACAGGGCGGACATGACGTAAAAGGCGGCGGTGAGCCCCGCCAGCGCCAGCAGGTAGGGGAGGAAGAACCGGCGGTTTTGGCGCATCCCCTGGGCGGCCAACTTGGGATAAAGTCCGTTACGCACGCTTCTCACCCCCGTCGGCCAGCTGAGTGAGGGTTTCGGTGATGAGACGGTACATCTGGCCGTCGGTGCGCTTCTCACGGTAGAGCTGGTGGTAGACCCGGCCGTCCCGGATGAACAGCACCCGGCCCGCCCGGCTGGCCGCGGCGGTGGAATGGGTGACCATGAGCACGGTCTGGCCCGCCCGATTGATTTGAGTGAACAGGTCCATCAGGCTGTCCGCCGAGCGGGAGTCCAGCGCGCCGGTGGGCTCGTCCGCCAGGATGATTTCCGGCTGGGTGATGAGGGCGCGGGCCACGGCGCAGCGCTGCTTCTGGCCGCCAGATACCTCGTAGGGGTATTTGTCCAGCAGGGATTCAATGGACAGCGCCTCGGCCAGCGGGGCCAGGCGGCGCACCATGTCCTGATATTTTTTCCCCGCCAGAACCAGGGGGAGGAGAATATTGTCCCGCAGGCTGAAGGTGTCCAGCAGGTTGAAATCTTGGAATACAAAGCCCAGGTTTTCCCGGCGGAAGGCCGCCAAGTCCCGCTCCCGCACGGCCGTGAGCTCCTGCCCGGCCAGCAGCACGGAGCCGGCGGTGGGCCGGTCCAGGGCGGCCAGGATATTCAGCAGGGTGGTTTTGCCGGAGCCGGACTCACCCATGATGGCCACGTATTCGCCCTGCTCTACGGAAAAAGAGACATCGGCCAGAGCCTCCACCTTTTGAGTGCCAAAGCGGGTGGAATAGACTTTTTTCACGTGGCTGACTTCCAGAATTGACATAAGAAAACCTCCAAAATGTGATGACGCCTTGCTGTCCACGACGGCTGAGCGCTTACTGACTGTATTGTCCGTGCTGGTACAGACAGTGTACATTTTGGAGGTTAAGAAACCAGTGGGGAAAGTGATAAGATTTGTTTAAGATTAAAAAAATGAAAAATAGTGGTATCACACGGTTTTGGCGGGAGTTTGTCACCTACGTGTCGCTAACCCGCTACTAACGATATATTATTATATATTATGCCAATAGGCCAATGGCCTCTTTTAGTTCTTCGATTGTCTCATGGGTATAGTGGGCGGTGATATCGGATTTGGTGGAGTGGCCCAGGAGCCATTTGACGGTAAGAGGGTCGGCCTTTGCCGTGTGGAGGCGGGTGGCAAAGGTGTGGCGGCACCAGTGTGGCGTGGCGTCGGGCGCGTCAATTTTCTGCATGACCGTTTGAAAATGCTCCCGGTACAAAGAGGCAGAAATGGGCTTGCCGGTTTCGTTGCAGATGATGGTCTCGCCGTCCCGCTTCATCCAGTCCATGAGGTAGGGGCGGATTTTCGGGTGAATGGGCACAATCCGATTTCTGCCGGAATCGGTTTTGAGGCCGCCCTGCAAATACCCGCCGTCCTCCGGGTGATAGGAAAACCGGGTGAGCTGCAAAAACTCAGACACCCGAAAGCCGGTATAGCAGAGCATCAGGGCCGTATCGGCCCAGGGGAAGCCGTCGGCGGCCAGAGCAGTGAGCCGGACCAGCTGCATATCGTTCAGCGCGTCGCGGGGGCGCTTTGCCCCTACGGACGGAATGTCCAGGTACTGGGAATAATCCTTGCCCACAATGTCCCGCTCCATGGAGTAGCCGTACAGGGCCTTGATAAGCAGGGCGTCATTGTTGATGGTGGACTGGGACAGTCCGGCGTCTTCGTCCTCATCCAAGAGAGATTGCCACTCATCCAGCGTCATGTCCCGCATTTTCCGGGCGGCAAAGCGGGAGACCCGCTTGTTCCAGGCCGCATTGTGGCTGGTGATGGAAGTCGGTTTGAGCTTGCGGTACTCCCGCGCGCTCCATGCGTCGAACACGTCCGCCACAGTGAGGGACAGCTTGTCCACGGCTGGGGCCGTGCCGGAGGCCTTGGCCCGGTTGTATTCCTCCAAAGCCTGCTGGGCCTCAGACGCCTTTTCATGGTAGCTGACAAACTTTTGGATGATATGGCCGTACTGGTTCCGCTGGGACACCTTCACGGCCCAGGGACGGCGGCGGTTGCCGGATAGTTTGACCACGCTGCCGGTGCCGTTTGCACGTTTCACTTGATTTTTTCTCCCGTTTTGATATAATGAGAGGGCAGAGCGTCGGTCAAGACTTCTGCCCTCGTTCCCCGCCTCGGTGCTGCTACACCGGGGCGGGGATTTTTTGTTGCTTTTTGGCAGGGGCTGTGCTATGCTGGGTTTAGGAAAGCATCGCTTTCAGCGCTGCCAGTATTCGGTAGGCGGTTGGCCCCTCCATCCAGGAGGGGGACTTCTCGCCCTCTCTGAGAAAGGAGGGGGTGCCTATGCTGACTTATTCAGAGCTGTTTCAGTTCTGCATGGTCGTCATCGGTATTGTGGGCCTGGTTCTTCAGGTACATAACAAAAAGAAGTAACCGCCCCGGCTCCCAACCATGGCGGTTACTTCTGTGACCTAATGTAGGGGGCTAACCGTCTACCGGCAGCGCCCTTTCTATTTTTAGTATAACCGCTGAGTATGAAATTGTCAAGGCTCGCCAAGTGGCGAGGATTTTTTTATCCTTCCAAGCCCATTCTGTGCCGCGAACACGGGAGGGGCGATTTTTTTGCATTTTACTCCAAATAGCTATCGTCACACACACCCAGAACAAGGCCCTGGCAACGGATATCATCGGTTATAGGACGGGGCGGGTATGTCGGGCTATGGGAAATCAGCTCCCCATCACCCAGTTCCTTCACCCACTGCTGGCCATCCATGTAGAATACGCCAATTTGCCCCAGAGCAATTTCCTCACACGCATGGATAAACAGCTTGTCGCCATCGTGATAGGTGGGTTCCATACTGTCGCCGCTGATGGGGGCGACATAGGAGGTTCCGCGGGGCGGCTCCTTGATGAGTCGGAGGTTGTTCGGCTGGTTGTCTCCGGCGGGCTGGCCTGTGCCCGCGCTCATGGGCTGGGCAAACCAGCTTGTAATGTAATAGACCGTGTCCGCCTCTCGAGCGGGCGCAGACTGGGCAGTTTCCACGCACCGTGCCTTCTCCACATCGGCCACGGCCCGGACGGCTTTTTTCCCGTGGGTGTCCAGCCCATCATAGTCTCGCGCCAGCGCCTCCGCCTCACTCGAATAGAGCGGGGCTTCTTTTTTTTCACAGGGATCGATGTCGTTGAGTGTATAGCCAAGCGAATGAACTATGGCTTGCACTGTGTTGATTCCTGGAGTTTTAGTTGTGCCAGAAAAAATCTTTTCAAGAGTTGGCTCGGGCAGCCCGGATTTTTCAGAAATCTCACGGGTTGTCATGCCGGCTTCAATTTTTAGCCTTTTCAAATTTTCAAACCAGCCCATGTGATTATCCCCTCCTTCTATTTCAGAGAATACCACCAAGTTTATTCATAGTCAAGAGAAAATCCACCAAATTTGGAGGAAAATTTTCAAAACACGCTTGACAGCAACCAAATATTATGGTATATAAGATATAGCTCAACCAAATTTGGTGGAAAGGAGTGGCTTATATGTTGAGCAACCTGAAGGCTGAAATGGCACGCTCAAGCGTGAGTGTAGGTGATGTCGCTATGGCGGTGGGGAAAAGTCACCGCACAATCAGTGACAGGATTAGAGGGAAGGTGACTTTTCCGATCGACGAGGCCATTGCTGTACGGAATATGTTTTTTCCCGGTATGGACTTGGAATACTTGTTTGACTGGACAGCGGACAAGAAGGACAGCGCGTGAAAGGAGAAAGAAATGCTTGAAAAATTAGGAGCCCTTGCTAATGACATTCTGGGGCAATGCCAAGAGCAAGGACTGACGTTCCAGGAAACAAAAACGCTGCTGATGATTATGGAGCAGCGCGTGGAAGAAGGACGGGAAAAGGCTTGGGAAGATGCCGGGGAACACAAACTCGAATTCAGACATTTTTGAGTTCTTCCAGCGCGGCGGAAATTGTGGCATCGCTCATGGCGCGATACATATCGACAGACGATGTAAAGGCTTTGAGCATCTGCGCCTGTAAGGTTTGGTCACGCTGGAAATCATGATCTACCTGGAAACGGGCGCATTGCATGGACAAATCGTAAATGAGTTTTTGTTTATCAGTCATTAAAACTACCTCCGTATTATGATGGAAGAATTATACCACGAACGGAGGAAAAACGCAAGGACAGCAGTCCAAGGACAGCGCGTGAGAAAGGAGGGAAGAAGAAGCGTAGCATGAAAATCAAAAAAAGCCCATTAAGACAGAAAGCTGAAAAACTCGAAAATGAACTTCATGAAGTCATCAAAATACTGGAAAAGGAGAGCAAAGATAGCGCCCATAGCAGCGCCGAATATCGCTACAAGAAAATCATGGCGGAAGCTCTGCTTCTTATCCTTTTCCGCATTGATGAGATCGGTACGGCGGTATTCGTCTGCATTGGAATGATAATCGGAAACATCATCAGCCAAGCCTTTTAGGTCATCTGATATCTTTTCAAGCTCGGTGAGTTCGTGATTGGGGACTGGTTTTACTTCCAAAGGTTCTACAGGCTGATATTTGGCCTGCATTTTGAGAAACAGGCGAAGGTCTTCATCCGCTTCTGCTTTTGCCTTCGCAAGCTTTTTGACTTCTTCGGAATCCATTTTAGGCTCTCCTTCCAATCAATTCCAGCGGCGGGGCAACGCCGCTGGGATCAGTATAACGGAGGAGAGTGAAAAATACAAGGACAGCAGTCCAAGGACAGCGCGTGAGGGGGAACGAGCGGGAGAGGGGGTAACGAAATGGAGCAGACAAACAAAAGCCCGCGCACCGAAACCGGGACGCGGACTTTCTCAAAAAAGTGCGTAGTCGTGACGGGTAACGGTGCGGAAATCGCGGTAGCCACCATGTCCATTATCGGGGTGTATGTGGGAGAGGGCGAAGTGGTGGAGGCCACGCCCAAATGGCTGGGCGGGGTGCAGCGGTCCACCTGCTCGAATGTCTCCGCAAAGCTCATCCCCGGCACCGCCGGGACCCGGCGCTGGACCAAGCACGGCAAGCTGCCGTGGGTGGACTACAGCGCGATAGAGGCGGTGGACAAGCTGGCCAAGCTGGGCGTCATCAACTCCCCGGACTATTGGCGGCGGGCGCTCATCTGCGGAAA
>ERZ808051.224-NODE-224-length-73008-cov-10.233097_pt1 | contig 73008 bp, 62 predicted proteins | sample MGYA00380199_ERZ808051 | MGnify/ENA primary metagenome ERZ808051 (study PRJEB31490, sample SAMN06133391) | mouse gut metagenome | isolation source: J11 | host: mice | place: China: Chengdu | collected 2015-05 ... | reverse complement strand
ACGATGTAAAGGTGTTTGCCATCCTCTACAGGATGTGATGTGAGGAATTCACGTATACATGTTATCGTGGTCTCATAATTGAACCAGTCCGGCTTTGTGATGAAGAGTTCGCCTGTTTCTGGAATCACAAAACCGCTATAAGCAACGGATTTATGCCCGGGATATGACTTGACCTTCGGACAACTGCCTTTCGGATACCAGGCGCGGGTAACCGTGGATTCTGCCATGAAGTGAACTTCGTCCTGGTAGCATATGATTGCGTCCGGATCGTTTTCTAGCTCTGAGATGTTTTTTTAAATTCATCACGCAAAGGGTTCTCTTCATTGCCTTTGGAAGGAAATGTCTGTGGGCGTATCAAAGAGAATCCCAGTTCATGCAGTAGCCGCTGGCATTGCCTTACACATAGAGAGATATCAAACTGCGAAGCAATATAGTCCGATAAGGATGGCCCATCCCAGACAGTATATCCAAAAGCATTTGGGTCAGAAGTTACGACGACTTTAATATTTTCTTTTTGAGATTTAGTAAGGGATTGCGGACGCCCAGGCTGTTTGCGTGGACGGAGAGCCTCAAACCCATACTCATCAACAGACCTGACCCAGTTAGAAAGAGTCCGGTCGGTTTCGCCAGAGGCATCGGCAAGCAATTTAGCGTTCACACCGCGGAGCAGGAGATTAACAATAGTTACTTTTCTTATGAATTTGGCATCATCTGAAGACGAAACGATCCGATTGCCTTCTGCTATTAAAGCGTTTTTATCCGATTTAAACTTTCTAACATTCATGCTATCACCTCAGTATTATTTTACTAAGGTATATCTGAAAAGTAAATAGATAATATTTATGTCGTTTACTATAATATATTGGAAGTGGATGAAATCCCCTTTTTCTGTCCTCATTGCGGAAATGAAATACATATGAATTTAGATATTCTGTTTGAATTGATGAATAATATGTTTAAATGTGAGGAATGTGGATTCAAAATAGAATCATCTAACTATGTATTTGATTATGAGGGGGAATCTGATGCGATAGAAGATTAGCGTTAGGAATTTAGTTATTTTGATATGAGCTTATCAAAAACAGTAGAGTAGTAGAAACCCCCAATTCTTACTACGTTTTTACTATTTTTGACGGCTTCAACTTGCCTCGTTTTGCCTCGATTTGCCATTTCCGTTACATTTTTGACAATCTCCACGGAAAAAGCAAACCCCGAAAATCGTGCCAAAACATGGCGAATCAAAACATTTCAGGAGGGAAAATAAACGTGATTTCGATACTTTTTGTTTGCCATGGCAATATCTGCCGCAGCACTATGGCCGAGAGCGTCATGACTTATCTTGTACGCCAGCGTCACTTAGAAGATCAATTCCAAATCGCATCTGCGGCGACCAGCCGCGAAGAGATAGGCAACAGTCCTCATTATGGCACGGTAAATAAGCTGCGTGCCGTGGGCATTCCCGTGATTCCGCACCGTGCAGTGCAGATGACGAAACAGGATTATGACAAATATGATTACCTGATCGGCATGGATGACGCCAACATTCGGAACATGACCCGAATTGCCGGCGGCGATGCACAGCATAAGATTCATAAGCTGTTGGAATACGCAGGCAGCAGCAGAGCAATCGCGGATCCGTGGTATACAGGAGAATTTGATGTGACGTATGACGATGTCATGGAGGGATGTGAGGCATTCCTGAATTATCTGATGACATCACAGTAGTCGGGCATGTGTCGATGCAGTGTGTTAACAAGACTGCAGGCGGACAGCAGTAAATATATAAGTAAGCATATAAAAAAGACGGTCATCGAGAAAAAGCAGATGGCCGTTCTTTTTTAATAATACATTATATAGTTTGGTGGTAACAATTAAGAGGAAACGAAATAAAACTTAATCGTTTTAGTTATAATATCACATATTCCTGTCAAAATACAACTGTTTTTTTGAATTTTTTAGATAATATATTATTCAATTTAATTACTAAAATTGTGAATAACAGAAATGAGACAACGTATCCATGCATAAATTATAAAAACGGTTGTATGGACAGAGCTGCCATGAAAATTTTAAGTTGTACGAGAAGCAGCAGGACGGTTAAGCTTTCTGCATTGCTATGGATGGCATGTGTGGCAGGAATCCTGGTCGGATGCGGTGATGAGGCGCTTACCAGACCGGAGATCGAGCAGCAGTTTATCAAGGAAAATATGGCGGCACGGACGGTTCAAACAGACACCGGCGGTACGATTACAATAGCGGGTTCTACAGCAATGGAGAAATTTGCGAATATGTTGGCGGAGCAATTTATGGAAGAACATCCGGATGTGACAGTCACAGTAGAATTCACAGGGTCGTCAGCGGGGATAGAGGCGGTGCTTGCAGGCAGAGTGGAGATTGGTAATTCTTCCAGATATCTGAAAGAAGAAGAAAAAGCGGCGGGGGCGGTGGAAAACATAATAGCCATAGACGGAATTGTGGTGATCGTGAATCCGTCAAACCCGGTTCATGAGTTGACGAAAGAAGAGCTGGTAGATATATATACGGGCAGGATCAGGAACTGGAACGAAGCGGGTGGTGACGATGAAGCAATCGTAGTCGTGGGAAGAGAGGCGGGGAGCGGAACCAGACAGGCGTTTGAAGAATTTCTCGGTACGGAGTCTGCCTGTGTCTATGCAAACGAGATGGATTCGTGCGGAGCCGTGGCAGGCAGAGTTGCGGCTACAAAAGGGGCGGTAGGGTATGTGTCTTTTGACATACCAGATCATACGGTGTGTGGGATTGCGATAGATGGAGTAAGCCCTGTAGTGGAAAATATACGGAATGGAAGTTACCGTATGAGCAGGCCTTTTGTGATGGCGACGAGGGGCGAGATTTCCGCACAGACAAAAGAGGTTCAGGAATTGTTTGCTTACATTCGTTCCGATGAGGGACACAGACTCATGAAAGCGGCAGGGTTAGTTGTGCCGGAATACTAGATCTAAGGAGCAGACTGTAGTGGAAACTGTGAGACCGGATGATCACAAGCGGTTTTTTAATATTTCAGCCCGCAGGCGGGTACAGCTTATAGAGGACACCGCGCAGGCGGTTTTTGCTCTGTGCGCATATTGCGCTGTGTTTGCAGTGGCCGCCATTAGCCTGTATATGTTCGCTAACGGGATTCCTGCTGTTTTTCGGCTGGGGATTAAAGAGCTATTTTTTTCTGCGGCATGGAGGCCGACGGCGCAGGATCCATCTTTCGGGATTGCCTATATTGTGCTGACTTCGATCGTGGGTACGGTTCTGGCTATCGTGATCAGTGTTCCGGCGGCATTGCTGACGGCGGTGTTTCTTGCGCAGATCGCATCAAAGAGACTCGCAACAGCGGCCGGATGGGCGATAGAACTGTTGGCAGGCGTTCCCTCAGTAATCTACGGACTTCTTGGAATGATGATCCTGAATCCCTGGTTATATCGGTGGGAAGAGCGTATATTTCGGCACTCCGTGACACATCAGTTTACGGGAGGCGCCAATCTGCTGGCGGCGGTGTTGGTGCTCTCAGTGATGATTCTGCCGACTGTGATCAGCGTCAGTGAGGCGGCCATCAGGGCGGTGCCCCCTTATCTAATAGACTCTTCACTGGCGCTTGGCGCATCTCATATACAGACGATTTTTCGGGTAGTCCTGCCGGCAGCCAGGCCGGGTATCATTACGGCCATTGTGCTTGGTGTGGGCCGGGCTGTCGGTGAGGCGATGGCGATCAGCATGGTTTCCGGTGGTTCGGTGAACCTTCCGCTGCCTTTTGGCTCAGTCAGATTTCTTACAACAGCTCTTGTCAGTGAGATGGGTTATGCGACAAGATTACACAGACAGGTGCTTTTTACGATCGGATTGGTATTATTTGTTTTTATCATGGTCATCAACATGGCAGTAAGCCGGATCTTCCATGGACAGGAAAAATGAAATGTATCAAGGTAAAATGGCAGGAAAACAAGTGAGGACAAAATCACATTACCGATCTGTATCACATCCAAATGCATGCGGGGTTTTCAACAGAAGAAATCTGGCGGACGGTCTGCTTCTGGCGCTGATCTATTTATCCTCTCTTTTGTCCGTCATTCTGATCGCGGGTATCCTCATTTATATATTGGCAAAGGGGGTTCCGATGTTCAGCCGGGCATTTTTTACTACGGTCTCCAGTGCATGGCATGGAACAACAGGAATTGCGGGCAATATCGTCAATACATTATATATCATAGTATTGACGCTTGTGATCGCTGTGCCTGTGGGAATAGGCGCCGCAGTATGGCTGCATGAGTACGCGGGGCAGGGCAGGGGAGTGCGGCTCATCGAATTTGCGATACAGACGCTTGCGGGCATTCCCTCCATCATTTTTGGCATGTTTGGCATGATGTTTTTTGGGACGACGCTGGGGCTTGGCTATTCTATTCTGACGGGGGCACTGACTTTGACGTTGATGGTACTGCCGCTCATCACAAGAAATACAATGGAGGCCTTGAGGGCAGTGCCGGAGGGTTACCGTGCGGGAGCCTACGGCATGGGCGCTGCCAGATGGTATATGATTCGAACGATACTGCTTCCGGCAGCCAGGCCAGGCATACTGACAGGCGTGATTCTTGCGGTGGGACGTATCGTGGGGGAGTCGGCTGCGTTGTTATTCACGGCAGGCAGCGGGTATCTGCTGCCGGAATCCGGTGCAGGATTACTGCGCAAGGCGTCGGAGTCCGGGGGCACATTGGCGGTACAGATGTATCTGAGCATGTCCAGGGCGGAGTATGACACAGCGTTTGGAATCGGGGCAGTACTCTTGTGCGTTGTTGTACTGCTCAACGGCATGATTCATATTTTGGCAAGGCGTCGATATTAGAATGGCACAACCGTATGGCGGCATGATGCGGAGGCCAAGGAAACTGCCATGTCAGGACAGGAGCATTTATGACCGGTGTGAAGATCAGAACAAGCAGATTAAATCTATATTATGGGGCAAATCATGCACTGCGGGATATCACGTTCGCTATTCAGGCGGGTAAAGTTACGGCGTTGATCGGACCATCCGGATGCGGGAAATCATCCTTTCTAAAAATCTTAAACCGTATGAACGATCTGATTGACGATGTCAGGATAGAGGGCAGCGTATATCTGGATGAAGAAGATATCTATGGGACGCATGTGGATACGGCAGCGCTGCGGCGAAGAGTAGGTATGGTCTTTCAGCAGCCGAACCCTTTTCCCATGAGCGTTTATGACAATATAGCCTACGGGCCAAGAATACATGGCATAAAGGATAAGGAAAGCCTGGACGTGATCGTAGAAGAGAGTCTCAGGGAGGCGGCAGTCTGGGAAGAGTTAAAAGACCGGCTGCGGCGTTCGGCCTTAAGGCTGTCCGGCGGACAGCAGCAGAGACTGTGCATCGCACGGGCATTGGCAGTCAAGCCTGAAGTGCTGTTGATGGATGAGGCGACGTCGGCTCTTGATCCGGTTTCCACGGCAAGAGTGGAGGAGTTGATGAGGAGAATGAAACATAGATATACGGTGGTGTCGGTTACTCATAATATGCAGCAGGCTGCGCGGGTGTCAGACGAGACAGCCTTTTTCCTGAATGGAGAACTGATAGAGACAGGGGAGACAAAACAGATTTTCAGGGCGCCGCGTGACAGGCGGACACAAGACTACATCTACGGAAGATTCGGATAGAATTTTACTTATATTTTACATTTCTTTTACGGAACCATGATAGTGAAGTGGATAAATTCATGATAATTTCAAACCATATAGAGTAGTGGAAACTTGAACATATGGAGGGTGTCATGGATTTTTTTGATGTGCTGACGATGATAGGCGGACTGTCTTTGTTTCTGTATGGTATGCACGTGCTCGGTGAGGGATTGTCCAGGGCGAGCGGCGGAAGACTGGAGCAGATTCTGGAAAAACTGACGTATAACAAATGGCGCGCAGTCTTATTGGGCGCAGGCGTTACTGCGGTTATTCAGTCTTCTTCGGCGGCCACGGTGATGGTGGTGGGATTTGTCAATTCCGGCATTATGAAGCTGTCGCAGGCGATCGGTATCATTATGGGAGCTAACGTGGGGACGACGATCACTTCATGGATCTTAAGTCTGACAGGGATTGAAAGCGGCAATTTCCTGATACAAATGCTTAAGCCCACGGCTTTCTCCCAGATCTTTGCGATGGTGGGAGTCATCCTGCTTCTTTTTTCCAAAAAGGAAAAACATAAGAATCTCGCCACGATCCTGATCGGATTTGCAGTTTTGATGTTTGGGATGGACACCATGTCAGCGGCAGTAAAACCGCTTGCGGATGTACCGGAATTTACCAATATCCTGCTGTTATTCTCTAACCCGGCAGCAGGACTGATCGCAGGTATCGTACTGACGGCAGTAATCCAGAGCTCTTCTGCATCTGTGGGTATTTTGCAGGCGTTATGTGCCACAGGGGCAGTCTCTTATGGCACGGCGATACCCATTATCATGGGGCAGAATGTGGGCACCTGCGTGACTGCACTCCTATCTTCGGTAGGCGCGTCTAAGAATGCCAGACGGGCTGCAATCGTACACTTGTATTTCAATGTGATCGGAACGCTTTTCTTCATGTGTGGATTCTATATCCTGAATGCGGCGATAGATTTTGCATTTATGAAAGAGGCGGCGCAGCCCTACGGGATCGCGATTGTCCATACGGTATTTAATCTGGCTGCGACCTGCATTTTGCTGCCTTTTTCCGAGGGATTAGAGAAGCTGGCATATCTGACCATACGGGAAGACGATTCGGAACATGTGCATATCAGGCATATTGATGAGGACATCAGAATCCTGGACAGCCGTTTCATAAACAATCCGGCGCTTGCCATGGAGCAGTGCCGCAGGGTGATCTGTCATATGTCGGATACGGTGCGGGAATCCTGTAAACGGGCGGGAGCGTTATTGTATGATTACACGCAGGAACAGGCCAACAGCATATGGCAGATGGAAAAAGATGCGGACCGATACGAGGATGTTCTTGGCACTTATCTGATGAAAATGACGGGCAGGGAGTTGTCGGAAAAAGACAGCCGGGCGCTGACATTATATTTGAACTGTATCGGAGATTTTGAGCGGATTTCGGATCATGCGGCAGGAATTGCCTTTGCCTGCACGAAGATGAAAGAGAAAGAGCTGACTTTTTCCAACAAAGCGCAGGAGGAATTAGCGGTGTTTACCCAGGCGGTGATCAGGATGATGGAAATTTCCTGCAAAGTTTTTCAGGAAGAAGATAGGGAGCTCATCTATGAGGTGGAAGCTTTGAATGCGGTCGTATCGGAGCTTGCCTTGGCAGTGCGCAAACGACATGTAAAAAGACTGCGGAAAGGGAAATGCACGATTGAGCTGGGATTTCTCCTGTCGGATATCGTGACAGGGTATGAGCGGATCGCAGCGCACTGTGTCCATATAGCGACCGGGATCGTACAGGTACAGGATGATTCGCTGGAGATGCATAACTATAACGAAGAGATCCGCAGAGGAAACATGGAGGGCTTCAGACATCTGTACGAGGCATTTTTGCAGGAGTATGCACTTCCGTAAATGATCAGGGACATGCTATAATAAATGAAAACAGTGACAGGAGAGACTGGCAGAGACATATGAGTATCATTTACATTGTAGAAGATGATAAAAATATCAGTGAGATTGAAAGCTACGCTCTGAAAAACAGCGGCTATGAAGTGGCAGTATATGAGGACGCCGGGAATTTTGAGCAGGCGCTTAAGAATCGGCTTCCGAGTCTGGTGCTGTTAGACATCATGCTGCCTGACGAGAGCGGACTTAAGGTAATTGAGAGACTGCGCTGCGATCCTGTGACGGAAAAGATACCTGTTATTCTCGTGACGGCCAAAACCTCGGAACTTGACAAGGTAAAGGGGTTTGATCTGGGGGCGGATGATTATATCACCAAGCCTTTTGGGGTGATGGAACTGATCTCCAGGGTAAAGGCGCTTCTTAGGCGGAGCGGGGAGAGACAGGAGGAAAAATGTTTACGGGCAGGCATGATCGTTCTGGATGGCGCTAAACACGCAGTATACGTGGATGGCTCTTCCTGTGACCTGACTTATAAGGAATATGAGTTACTCAGGCTGTTGATGCAGCGTACAGGGATTGTGACAAGCCGGGACGATATTTTGAACCATGTCTGGGGAACGGATTTTCAGGGAGAATCCAGAACTTTGGACATGCATATCAAAACGCTTCGACAAAAGCTTGGACAGGCTGGAGAGATGATCAGGACAGTGCGGGGCGTAGGATATTTTCTGGACAATGACGTTCCTGCAGGCACGTCAGAATAAGGGGATTTGTGTGAAAAAGAAAATTAATCGACAGCTGTTATTCATATCCACGTTGGCAGCGGCCATCACGTTACTGTTGATGGTGGCTGTCTTTTATCATATTTTTCAGACGCAGGTTATGGAGGATCTGCGTCTTTTGGCGCATGTGCTGGCGCAAAGCAGTATTGTGGAACAGGCTGATGAGGATAGTGTGCGGATCACAGTCATCAGTCCGGAGGGCCAGGTGGTCTACGACAGCAATGCACAGTCTGACGCTATGGATAATCATGCGGCACGTCCGGAAGTACGGGAAGCATTTACTCATGGAGAGGGACATTCCATCAGACGATCGGCTACGATGCAGAAAAATACGTTTTATTATACGATGGCCCTGACAGATGGCAGTGTGCTGCGTGTTGCAAGAGAAGCGCACAGTATATGGAGCATTTTGTATCGTTCCCTGCCAGCCTTGATTGCGGCGCTTGGCGGGCTGATCGGATTATGTTTTTTGCTGTCGCGTTATCTCACGGACAGTCTTTTAGAGCCGATTGAACGCATGGTGGCGGATATGGACTGTATAGAGGAGGCTGATGTATATGAGGAGCTTGCTCCTTTTGCGGAGACGATCAGGCAGCAGCACGATGCGATCCTTGGTAACGCCAGGATGAGGCAGGAGTTTAGCGCTAATGTGTCCCATGAACTGAAGACGCCGCTTACAGCAATTTCCGGATATTCTGAGCTGATTGAGAGTGGCATGGCGTCAGGCGCGGATGCCGTTCGATTTGCTGCTGAGATCCATCGGAGCGCCAACAGATTGTTGATGCTGATCGACGATACCATCCGGTTATCGGAGCTGGATTCATCGACACTGCAGATTCCTTTTGAGTGGGTTGATCTGAATGAGATTGTCCGCAACAGCGTGGAGATGCTGCAGTTCAAGGCTCAGGAGCGGGAGGTGGCGCTGTACGTGGAGGGAGAGGCGTGCCGCATGCAGGGGGACAGGCAGCTTCTGGAGGAGTTGGTCTATAATCTGTGCGATAACGCCGTCTGCTACAATAATGTGGGAGGAAGCGTACATGTCAGCATAAAGCATGGGAAAGAGGGAATTGTCCTTGCCGTACAGGATACGGGCATCGGGATCCCCAGGGAACATCAGGAAAGGATATTTGAGCGGTTCTACAGAGTGGATAAGAGCCGATCCAAATCTACCGGAGGAACAGGGCTTGGCCTGGCCATCGTAAAACATATCGTAGCGGTGCATCATGCGCAGATTTCCCTGACAAGCGAGATGGGAAAAGGTACCAGGATCGTGATCATATTTTGTAATCCTGCGTAGATAAGGACAGATATAGTATCCTGGCCAGAACCTTAACACAACCTTAAAATAGTGTTCCTGTGAACTTAAAACAGGTTTATTGTGCACTTTTTACCTTGCAATGTGGAATATAATATATTAAAGTAAAATACAGTGTAATGCTCCGATTTACTTACGGGTTTATTATGGAAAGATTGGATTATGGCACGGAATTAACATATCAATATTATATGCGGAACGAGAGGAGAATTCGTTTATGTGGACAAGGGCCGAATTGAAAGATAACGCGAAGAAGTTTTTTAAGTTTAACTATTGGAAGATGGTACTGGTTTCTCTTGTAATGACAATGGTCGGCGGAGGCGGCGGTTCATCCTTTAGCTATAGCCGGAGCATAGGTGATTCAGATTATGGCGGCGGAATGACTTCCACAAGATTAGCCGGATTTATGGTTGCATTTATCATAGTATTTTTGATCATCATGGTTCTTGGCACTGCCTTGTCGGCATTTCTTTTTAATCCGCTTTCGGTCGGTGCCCAGCGTTTCTTTGTGATCAGTCATTATCAGAAAGCTGATCTTGGAGAGCTTGGATATGCGTTTTCCAATTCTTATATGAATGTGGTTAAGACGATGTTTCTGCGAGGGCTGTATACTTTCCTATGGTCGCTGCTGCTGATCGTTCCGGGTATTATTAAAGGCTATGAATACCGTATGATCCCGTACATACTGGCGGAGAATCCGGGTATTGATTCCAGGCAGGCATTTGCTATGAGCAAACAGATGATGGATGGTAACAAATGGAATGCCTTTGTGCTTGACCTTTCCTTTATCGGATGGAATTTCCTGAGTTTGTTTACGTGTGGTATCCTGTCGATCTTCTATGTGAATCCGTATATGCTTATGACAGATGCGGAGCTTTATGTGGCATTGAAAGAGATCACATTTGGCAGCGGTGGAAATGGTTATCAGAATTTTCAGCCTAATCAGGGATTCCAAAATTATCAGATGAATCAGGATTACCAGAATTACCAGGCTGGCGGCGATTATCAGGGTGGACAGAATTATCAGAACTATCAGCCGTATCAGAGTTACCAGAATGATCAATCCTATCAAGGGTATCAGAATGATCAGGGCGGACAGCCCAATCAGGGGTATGAGAACAGTCAGAACTACCAGGGCTACCAGAATGGTGGACAGGTGAATGCAGATGGACTCGATCAGCGGCAGCCAGATGACGGTTACAACAATTTCCAGTAGAGTAACGGTGTAGTGACAGCGTGTGGTATGTATAAAACAGGCGTGGCGCAGGAAACTATATTAAATAGCGATTGCAATTAATTGGTGAGAGGCTTTGTATATATGACAGAGCCTCTCATGTTTATTGGTACCGGGAATAAGTCAAGGTATCTTAAGACCTCTTGAAAAAACGGAGAAAGTGTACTGTAAATCATTGATTATAACATTAAGAAAAATGAACAACAATCCGATATATATTCCAGAAATATAAGTTGTTGGATATTGCGGGATGGCGAATGGGTGAAAAGGAGTTTGCCCACCAGGGACAAGGAGGTTTCTATGCAGATCAGAGCAAATGCAAACGAAAATCAGGTGATCAGTGTCAGCAGTGCGGCCAGAGAGCGCGCGGCGGCAAGAGAGGCCAGAAAATCCGGGCAGCAGAATAGAAAGACCAGTATTTTTGCAGGAGATTTTGGAATGCAAAACGATGCTCTTTCTATGCGTAAGCAGCGGGCTCGGAAGAAAGCGCTTAAGATCATAAGCGATGTTTGGGACAGTGAGCGGAAGTTGGATCAGAATGTGGTAGAGATGAAAGATAAGGTTGCCCGCCTGCATAGAAGTATGGAGGATAATCTGAAAGTCATTGCGGAGGACGATGCCCAGAAAGAAGCGCTGCGGCAGCAGTATGGAGTGGAAAAGGATTCTCAGGAGCAAAAGGATCTGGAATTATTGGAGCGTGCCGAGGATGCAATGTATGATCCGGAGAATGTAAAGCTGTCTGAGGAAGAGCAGAAAAGACTGGAAGAACTTCAGGATCAGCCGCTTACTGAGTATCAGCAGCGATGCCGTAAGATCGATCAGCACCAGAGAATGTTTAAGCAAAAAAACAGAGATATTGATTTGATGACGGAGGGATATAATTCCGCTATCCGCAGCGTGAAGATAGAAAGACTGAAATTTAGCAAGATGGTGGGTGCACAGAAAAAGGCGGAAGATATTATGGAAAAAGCCAGTGAGGATGCCATCAACACGCTGATATCCGAGTCTAAGGATCATGTACAGGAAGAACTCGAGAAGCCCAGAGAGGAAGCCAAGGAAGAAGCTGAAAAGAAAGCCGAGCAGGAAGAGAAGATCGAAGAACGCAAAGAGCAGCAGGCGGAGCTGGAAGAGAGGATTGATAGAACACAGGAGAAAGCCGAGGAGCAGGAAACACAGCGCAAGGAGGCCGAGGAACGTTCCAGAGAGGATGCCGAGCTGTTAGAGGGGATGCTGGATGTCGGAATCGGCGGCGTGGGCAACTCTCCCGGGATCAAATCAGAAATCAAAGATATGCTTCATAAGATGAAAGTGTTGGAGGAAGACCTGAAGGGAAGTATCGTAGATGAAGAGGTTTAGCAGCCCTGCAATGTGCGTTAACAGGTGAAAACGGGAAAGTCGGCTTGCAATCGACTTTCCCGTTTTGTGACAAAAAAATCATATTTCATGACATTTTAAAGAATAATAACTACATTTGCGCCGATATAATAACAAGGTAAAGATGGACAGGTATAAGACAGGTGTCAAATATGAGGATTGCGGTTTGCGATGATGATGTGAGAGGGAGAGAAAGGATTCTAACCTTACTTGAGAGGGAGTTTGCTCAGGCACAGACGTGTGAATTTGATTCAGGGATGAAATTGATTGAACAGGTAAAAGATGGATACCGGCCGGAGATCGTGCTGCTTGATATTGCGATGGATGGCATGGATGGGATGGAGACGGCAAGGAGGCTTAAAGAGCTGACGGATGCCATCCTGATTTTTGTGACAGGAGTCAGAGAACAGGTTTTCCAAGCCTTTGACGTGGGAGCGTTCCACTATCTTGTGAAACCGGTGGATCAGAATAAAATAATAGATGTTTTGAAAAAGGCCATGAAGGAAGTAGAGAAAAAGCAGGCGGCGCCCAGATATCTGTTGGTCAAGGCTGAAGGAAGCCATCGTAGAATTCCGGTGGAAGATATTCTTTATGTAGAGAATAACGGGCGTAAAGTGATCCTGCATATGAAGTCAGAGTGTCTGGAATACTATGAGCGTATGAATCATCTGGAAGAAGTGCTCGGAGAGGGATTCTATCGCTGTCACAGAGGGTATCTGGTCGCGTTGTCCGCCATAAGCGGTTACGATCATGACAGTATTACGGTCGGTCAAGGTGACAGAATTTATCTTGCCAAACAGAAATACGGTGAGTTTGTGAAACTATACTGCAAGTTTTTGAAGGAGTGAATCTATGGCAGAAATGTTGCTGGATCTGTTGGAGAATGGGGTAAGGGCAGGGCTCCTGTTATTTTTGTGTAAAAACAATATTGCGTTAAAGGAAAAGTATCGTTCTACGGGAAAGGTACTTTTTTTCTTGCAGGTGTTTGGTGTGAATTATTGGCTGGCGCATTCCATGATTGTAGATCGTTTTGTTTATGGGAATACATCGGGTGAAATGAATAACAGCAGTTACAGTATCATAAAGCTTGCGTTTAATATGTTGTGTACGTTTTTGATGATGCATTGGCTGTATCAGGGAAGACGGATTGCCAAGTCATATCTGGTTCTTGTATTTTATATGGTACAGGAAATGGCAAGATTTATGATACACAGTGTATGGTCGTTAGTGACGAATAGGTATCTCAATCATCTGACAGAGCAGGTAGTTGCAGAAACCATATCGCCGGAACAGTTTTACATTCATGTGCAGTTTATTCAGTTATATGGCTATTTTGCTTTTGCAGCGGGAAATTTGTTTCTCATGTATGTGGTAATATTGGTTTACAGGAAATATTCGGCTGAACCGGTAGAAGAGCTGAGCCGGCAGGGTTTGTGGTTTTTGATGCTTACACCGATCATAGGCATGGTCTTTGATGTGTCCTGGAGGATTTCTTTCTTTAGCAGGAAAGGTGAGGAGCTGGAATTTCTCTACGACAGGCATGGCAGCATGTATGTGGTGGTTCCCACAATCGCTGCGCTGTGTCTGGTGTGTACGGTGTTCAGCAGGAAAATATACAGCGAACTGATGAAATCCGAAAGCCAGAAGAACAGCTTACTTTTTTATAAGCAGCAGCTGACGCAGATGACAGCTCATGTAAAAGAGCTAGAGCAGCTGTATGACGGGATACGCGGGATGCGCCATGACATCAGTAATTATGTGTCAGACATGGAACATCTCTTGGGTGTAGACGGATCGGGCGGACAGGTTTCCGAACAGATTAGGATGGCAGCGGGAAAGTATCTGCGGAACATGCAGCAGGCAGCGGACAATTTAACGCTTAGATTTAGCACGGGCAATCCGGTAACAGATGTTATTTTAAATCGGAAAGGACAGATATGCTTGCAGGAATCCATCACTATGGAGGGGGACTTGCTCTATCCGGAGTCTCTTGGCATAGAGGCGTTCGATATGGGGATTTTGCTGAACAACGCTCTGGATAACGCGATAGAGTCCTGCAGAAAAGAGCCGGAAGAATACGACAGGTTTATTCGATTTCGGGGATATGTCAAAGGCAGGATGTTTTTTCTTGTGATAGAAAACACGTGTAATGGAACTGGGATACAGACGGACGGCGGTAAGCTCCGCACGACGAAAGCAGACAGGGAAGTACATGGGCTTGGCATGAGCAATATGCAAAAATGTGTTGAGAAATATTATGGGACGATGCAGTATGAAATAAGAGACAAAATGTTTGTGCTGACGATCATGCTGCAGGGCGTGACTGAGAATATATGACGGCAGTATTGAAGCATTTATAACCAAAACCTGACGGTTGGTTACATAGCCCTTTATTCTCCCTGACAGTTCACGATATATTAAGTGTAAGCCAAGAATGATCAGCGTCCTGGTGTGTTGTACTTGGGCGTAGTGTAGATTTTGGCAATGTGAGGATAGAAGGGAGAAGACATATGAGAGTCACAAGAAATTATATGAATAGTATGCTAAACGGCAACAACGGTCTGAATGGAACCACATCTTTGCTTCAGCGTGCTTTAAGCCGCAGCAAGAAGACCCGGAGCTCTAATCGTGCATCACTATTGATGAACACTGTAAATAACAAAAACAATATCTATACCGGAGCCATAAGGGGCAGTGCAGACACACAGAAATTATATTACAACATGAAATATCATGCGGGTCAGGTGACAGATTATGCTGATCAGCTGACAGATAAGTCAGATAAATCAATTTTTGCCAAGGCAAAAGAAAGCGGCGAGACGGCACAGATCGTGGCAGCGGTCAAAGGTTTCGTAGGACAGTATAACAGTATGATGGACAATCTGCAGGATTCAGGCAGCAGGACAGATAATACTTTTGTGGCGCAGTTCAACAGCATTGCAAACATGAGTAGTTCTGAGTTGGCAGCCTGCGGCATAACGCGCAAGAGTGACGGTACCCTCGCAGTGGACGATGAGAAGCTGGAAAAGGCAGATATCGATACATTAGAGAAAGCCTGGAATGGCAGCAGCAGTTTTGCAGGACGCGTGGCGATTTGGACCAATTCCGTAGAGTCCAGCGCAGAACGTAATATGCAGGCCCAGGCAAGCAGCAGTTACAGCGATTTATTTAGCAATTATGGCAGCAGAGGCAATTATTTTAACTTCTTCCGTTAAGGATAATAGAAAGCAGGTATGGTAACCTGCAGAAGGATTCTTTATACAAATTTAACATCCCGTTTATTGTTTTCATTCCATTAATGGTCTATAGTAACAATGGATAGAACCTATACTATAACATGTGTTCTGTAACGAAGAGTCAAATCAGTATACAGGCGCAGACATGATTAAATGGAGGACATAAGAAGACAATGAGCGGGAATCCTTTTTTTCCATTGGATGAAATAAGCGGTGAGCCGGACAGCGCGGAGATGATGATCTTTCCCCAGGTAGACAGGGCAATTTATGATCGGCGTAAGAAAATGGCGGGAACCGTGGTAGAGTATAAGGAAATGCGTATGCGTTACAGTTGTGCCATCAAGGAAGTGCGGACGAAGTTTGACGTACTAAATTCAGAATTTAACGTGCGCTACCAGCGTAATCCGATCACATCCATCAATTCACGGCTTAAGAGCAGCAGCAGTATCATGAATAAACTGGCGCGTAAAGGGCTTGATTTTACATTGGAGAATGTGGAAGATAATTTGCACGATGTGGCGGGAATCCGGGTCGTGTGTTCCTATGTAGATGATATCTACGTGCTTGCGAGGGCGCTTGCCAAGCAGGATGACATTACGGTGATCAAGGAGAAAGATTATATCAAGAATCCGAAACCGAACGGTTATCGCAGCTATCATATGATCGTAAGCGTACCAGTGTTCTTTTCAGACCAGACGAGGGATATGGCGGTGGAAGTACAGATCAGGACGATTGCCATGGACTTCTGGGCCAGTCTTGAGCATCAGCTCAAATATAAACAGGAAGTGCCGTACCAGCAAGAGATCGTTGCGCAGCTAACGGAGTGTGCAAATCAGATAGCGTCGATCGATGAACAGATGTGGCAGGTGCGCCAACAGATTGAGCTGTCTGAGGATATTCCCACGGAAGAAGAGGTTCTGATGGAAAAACTAAGCCGTATTGATATTGCCATAAGTGAATGATATATACATTATATTAAAATATTTTATAATAATATAAATAAAATGATTGAACAACTGCACTCCATCTGATATAGTTAAATCATCAGGTTATGTCTGCCGTCAGGATGAATGCCCGCGGCAGGGCGGCCGGAAGAGATCGTTATAAAGAAAGGAAGAAGATCAGAAGGAGAGGGTGGTATGAGAAAGAAAAACATATTACTTGCCTGTGCGGTGATTATGGCTGTGGGGATTACGGCATGCGGCAGCACGGGGAATACGGCGCAGGACAATTCGGATGCCAGCGCCGGCGCAGAGACGGCAGCAGGAACAGAAACATCAGCAGAGAATACGGAGGAAGCGCCTATGGATTTTGATTTCACAGTGAATTTGGACGGTATTGCTACCGCTAAGATTGAAGCCGGGGTGAGCGTGCATGACCCGTCAATCGTAAAAGTGGACGGCAGGTATTACATATTCGGTTCCCATATGTCCACGGCAGTATCCGACGATTTACGCCATTGGACGTCTCTAGGCGATGGCTATAAGGTGAAAGATCAGATTTACTATGAACTGATGGCAAATAAGGATGCCTTTGCTTATGCGGGCAGCAAGAACAGTGTGATCCCTACGGATGACCGGGCATGGCATGTGTGGGCGCCGGATGTGATCTACAATGAGAAGACGGGATTGTATTATCTCTACTTCTGTACTACTTCGACTTGGAATGCGTCTAATCTCTGCTATGCTACCAGTGAGAAGATCGACGGTCCTTACGAATGGAAAGGCGCGTTGATCTACTCCGGATTCACAGCGCAGACATTGGAGAATACGGATGTTACGCAGTACGTGGATAAGGACGAAGCGAAAGACAGATACATTAAGAAGAGTAATGAGTATAACTTTAATAAATACCCGAATGCGATCGATCCTACCGTGCTTTATGACGGGGAAGGCAGACTGTGGATGGTTTATGGTTCCTGGTCAGGCGGTATGTATCTGTTAGAGTTGGATCAGGAGACAGGGGAGGTGATCCATCCCGAGGCAGATGAGGAGAAGCGTGTCGATCCCTATTTTGGTAAACGGCTTCTGGGCGGTAATCACAGTTCCATTGAGGCGCCTTATATCTTATATGATGAAGAGAGCGGATACTATTATCTCTTCGTTTCCTATGGCGGACTGGTGCGCGAGGGCGGTTACCAGATCAGGGTGTTCCGTTCCGAGACGATTGACGGTGACTATGTGGACATGAATGGAGAATTTCCGCTTGATACGAACAATCCGGAACATTATCCGTATGGACTTAAACTGTCCGGCAACTACTATATGCCGAGTCTTGAGATGGCATACATGGCAACGGGACATAATTCGGCATTCATCGATGATGATGGGAAGAAATATATTGTGAACCATACAAGGTTTGACAACAAGACAGAGGATCATGAACCTCGTGTGCATCAGTTTATTGTCAATGAAGAGGGATGGCCTTGTATGCTGCCTTACGCTGCGGACGGCGAGACGGTCAGTGAGAGCGGCTATGATAAAGCGGATGTGACAGGAAGATACTATGTGACAAATCAGGGTACTGCCATTGATGCGACGATCGCACAGCCTTTCATCCTGTATCTGGAAGAGGATGGCAAGGTGTACGGTGACGGCATAGAAGGAACCTGGGAAGCCAAAGATGGCACATGTTACATGCATCTTACTTATGGCGGTACGGAGTACAGCGGCGTATTCTGTCAGATGAACGATGAGGCAGGAACGCAGGTGATGACATTCAGCGCCGTAGGAGCTAATGAGAGCGTATGGGGTGTGAAATACTAATGCGTCATAGTGTGTAAGTATCATATACGAAAGGCTCTGCAAAATTATTTGCAGGGCCTTGTATTATTGTGTCACAGACAAAATAAAGGGTCAGGATTTAGTATCCTAACCCTAGGCAAATCTTTAAATAAAAGAAACTCATGGCATTTCATCCATAGGGGCGTAATGGATGCTGACCTTGATATCCTGACCGTAATTGCCAAAAGTCTTACCAAAGATCGTCAGTCCGCCGACATGTTCGGCATCATCATCTACTGCCATACGGAATCGGATGCCGCTGCGGTAATCCAGGTGAAAACTGTCGATCGTCACATTGGATATCTGAAGTCCGTCGATATAAGTTCCTTTCTTATTGATGACGATCAGTTTCAGCAGGCCATACTGATTCCAGTTCGGGAACCACCAATCAGGAGTGAAGAGCCCGCGGGAGTCACCGAAATCACCCGGAGACAGCCAGCTGCCGATACATACATCGTTCAGATAAAAGGAGATGTCGGAGGGCCAGACATTGTTGACGCCGGGTGCCTCAGAGCACAACTCCACGGAGATCGTAAGCTGGGTGATCTTCTGAAAGCTCGGGATAAAGTTGGGAATATTGTATTCTACAAAGCCCTTTGTAAACCAGAGGATATCAGCCGTATACCGATCCGGATGATCGAAATATCTGGAATCGTCCACTTCACCTATAATAGCCTTGTCCGAAGCAAGACCACAAGTCGGATAGATGCGGTAATTGGAATAGTGTCCTACTTTAAGATCAGTACTGTATACATTTTGGAGCGCTTCTGGCTTTTCCAGATCGATCAGAATCTTGTCCAAATGAACGGAGCAGATCTTTTGATTGCCGTGTCCGGCGGATTCGCTCGAGGTAGAGATCAGTCCGCAGCTTTCCAGTTTCTTGATGTGGCTCGTCAGTGCGCCGTTTGTAATATTTAAGTGAGAAGCCAGTTCATTCATGCTCATATTGTTGTTATCCAACAGAATATTGAGTATTTCGATTCTGACATCGGAGCCGAGAGCTTTGAAAATATCCAATCCCTCGTTCAGCGAAGTAATGTGAAGCAATGTAGTTACCCTCCAAATTGATATGTTTATGTTTTGGTAAAATAAAAAAATGGTTAATTGTATGTATATTATAACTAAATTATAGTCAAAAGTTGCCAATTCGTCAATTAAATGCTAAAAAATTTTACAAATAATAAAAACAAATTTGTTATAGCGTCATATATATAACTGTTTTCTGAAAAATTAGAAAGAATTTGGATTGATTTAAATTAATTTAGCAATATGAGGATATAGAGGGATCAGAAAGTGGAAAGTAATTTATCTGTGAAAACAGAAATATGGCTCCCCGCAAATTGTGCGGAGAGCCTTTATACATTGTATCATGTCTGTGGACAGAATACGGTATTTATTGTTTTGGATTTAACGTCCGGCATTTACTTCCTCGAAAGCCGCCACAAGTTCCTTTGCGGGAGCAGGTGTCATGAGCGAGACAATGACGTTAACAACAAGCGCAACGATGAAAGCGGGAAGCAGTTCGTAGATAGCGAAGATGCCGCCCAATGCAGCGATGCCGTATTTCCATAAGAATACCATGATGCCGCCAGCAATCATACCTGCAAGAGCTCCCTGTCGATTGGATCGTTTCCAGAACAGTGCCAGTAGTACAACTGGTCCGAATGCGGCGCCGAATCCGGCCCATGCAAAAGATACGATCTTAAAGATAGAGCTGTCAGGATTTCTTGCGATCAGGATAGCAATCAGTGAGATTGCGATTACAGTACCTCTTGCGATACGCAGAGAAATTTTGGTATCCAGTTTTTTCTTACCAAAGTCCTGTACCAGATTCTGTGAGATACTGGAAGCAGCGGCAAGAAGCTGGGAATCTGCGGTGGACATGGTCGCGGCAAGGATACCTGCAAGAATAACACCTGCTACCAATGCAGGAATGATGCCGTGTGTGCTCAGCACGGAGGCAATCTGAACAATGACTGTCTCGGAATTGTTGCCTGCCAGCATGGGGATGATGCCGGCCTTGGACATACTATAGCCGACGATACCGATCATTACGGCAATTCCCATGGAAATAACGACCCATACGGTGGCAATTCTTCTGGAGAACTTCAATTTGTTTTCATCTTCGATGGCCATGAAACGGAGCAGGATGTGAGGCATGCCAAAATATCCAAGGCCCCAGGCCAGTGTGGATATAATCATGAGCGGCGTATAAGGTTTGGCAGATGCAGTATCCGCAACATAAGTCTGTACCATGCTTAAGTAGCCGGGAAGCTCCTGAGCATTGGCAGCCACAGCGTCAAATCCTCCGGCAGCCACTGCGCCGAACCCGACGACGATCACGAGGGCGATGGTCATGGTAATGCCCTGAATCAGGTCAGTGGTGCTTACGGCGAGGAAACCGCCCAGAGTACAGTAGAGTACAATGACAACCGCACTTAAGATCATGGCTGCCATATAATTCATACCAAAGAGCGTGCTAAAAAGCTTGCCGCAGGCGGCAAACCCGGATGCGGTGTAAGGGACGAAGAAGATTACAATGATGATAGCGGCAATACAGGTGAGTATATGCTTATCATCGCCATATCTTCTTGCAAAAAAGTCCGGAATCGTAATAGCTCCGATCTTACTGGAGTAGCGGCGGATCCGTTTGGAGACAAGCAGCCAGTTGAGGTAGGTTCCGACTGCAAGGCCGATCGCTGTCCAGCCTACATCAGCGATTCCTGAGATGTATGCCAGTCCGGGCAGTCCCATCAGCAGATAACTGCTCATATCGGATGCCTCCGCGCTCATAGCGGTGACGAGAGGCCCAAGCTTACGTCCGCCCAGATAGAATTCGTCCGCCTGCGTAGTCCGCTTGGAATAGGATACGCCGATATAGATCATACCTAACAGGTAGACGAGGATTGCGATAATAATACAGATTTGCGATGTCATAATATTTCTCCTCTTTTTCTTCACTAAGTTCCTTTGTACAACATTAGTATTATATATGGTCTTGTGCAAGTATGCAAGCCGGGAATTGTGGCAGGGCGATTTGCGTCCGGCCTTGTGATATCCGGGGAGTGTCATGATTTTGTGTGCGGTTTTGCGATTCGGCAGGCACAAAAATACAATTTTACAGTATTCAAGGTGCGGCGGACCTGTGGATCGGAGCATAAAGAAAAGCTTATGCAAGGGGTTTGACAGATAAAGCCGGAATGGATAGTATGGTACATAGAGAATAAGATTGCAACGAATGGAGAGAACGATGGATGGTATGATTACGCTTCCCCCGGCGTTTCTCAGGCGCATGTCACGGCTCCTGCAGGAAGAATATGACGATTTCCTTGCCAGTTATGGGCAGGGACGGTATTATGGAATGCGCTGTAACCTACTGAAAGCTTCCTGTCAGGAATTTGTACAGAAGATGCCTTTCAGGCTGGAGCCGGTGAGCTGGGCGGGAGAGGGCTATTATTATCAGCCGGAGGAACAGCCGGGACGGCATGTGCTGCATGAGGCCGGTGCATATTACATTCAGGAGCCGTCGGCGATGGCGGTGGTGGAGATTTTGGATCCACAGCCCGGAGAATGTGTTCTGGATCTATGTGCCGCTCCAGGCGGCAAGAGCACACAGATTGCAGGGAGAATGCAGGGAGAGGGGCTGCTTGTCTCCAATGAGATCATCCTCGGGCGCGCAAAGATACTTTCCCAGAATATAGAACGGATGGGAGTCAGAAACTGCGTGGTGTGCAATGAGACGCCGGAGCGCATGTCAGCATTTTTCCCGGCTTTTTTTGACAGGATCGTGGTAGATGCTCCCTGCTCAGGTGAGGGAATGTTTCGCAAGGATGAGACGGCGGTTACAGAGTGGAGTGAGGAACACGTGGCAATGTGCGCCGACAGACAGTATGGTATTTTAGAGGAGACAGCAGGGATGCTGAAACCCGGAGGTGTGCTTGTCTACTCCACCTGTACGTTTGCACCGGATGAGAATGAGGCTGTGATCAGCAGGTTTGTGCAGGAGCATGAAGAATATGTGGTTGAAGACGTACCTCATGACGATGCATTTGTGCCGGGAAGACCGGAGTGGATAGAGAATCCGGCGCAAGGGCTGGAAGCAACCATGCGCCTTATGCCTCACAGGCTTAAGGGAGAGGGACATTACATTGCCAGGCTGCGCCGGCGGGGTATGTCTGTCGGCAGCCCCGGAACAGACATCGGTGCAGTTTCCTGCGAAAAGAGCAGAAAAGCGGATCGGAATGAAGCAGGAAAACATGGACGCGGCAGGCAGAATGCTGGTAGCAGGATGGAACAAACGTTAAGAGAACGGGTGGCGGATTTTGTGACAAAAGAATTGGGACTGTCCGCCGATTGGTTATTCGGACAGCAGGGGAAACTTTTGCTTTTCGGAGAGCAGATTTATCTTGTGCCAATGAGGATGCCGGATATGCGGGGACTGAAAGTGGTGCGTCCCGGTCTGCATCTTGCGACAGACAAGAAGAACCGTCTGGAACCGGCGCATGCATTGGCGATGGCCGCTCCGGCGGAAGAGAATATCAGGTCTGCGGTGGAGCTGTCGGAGGAGGAAGCTGCACGCTATCAACATGGTGAGAGCCTGCCTTGTGACGGGGCACAGAAAGGATGGATCGTGTTGACGCATAAAGGATATCCTCTTGGTTATGGCAAGGCGGCAGGCGGACAGATTAAGAATCATTACCCGAAAGGGCTTAGGAGGTAAGTATGGCTAAGTGGCATAAAACAGCAGTATTTTATGAGATTTACCCGCAGTCTTTTAAAGATTCTGACGGGGACGGTATAGGAGATTTTAACGGCATCATAGAGAAACTGGACTATATCAGGGATCTGGGATGTAATGCGATCTGGATGAATCCGTGTTTCGATTCGCCGTTTGTGGACGCGGGGTATGATGTGCGGGATTACAAACAAGTGGCCAGGCGGTATGGTACGGTGGAGGATTTATGCCGGCTTTTCGAAGAAGTGCATAAGAGGGGAATGCATATTCTGTTAGATCTTGTGCCTGGGCATACATCCGAGCAGCATCCGTGGTTTGTGGAGAGCGGCAAAGATGAGCGTAATATATATTCAGAACGCTATATCTGGACGGACCGGTGGTTTCAGAGAGCGGACGGATTTGCATATATTGCGGGAGAGCGGGAGCGCAACGGCGCCTATCTGATCAACTTTTTCAAATGTCAGCCTGCCCTCAATTACGGCTTTCTGTCTCCGAAAGAAGCATGGCAGAAGCCCATAGATCATCCTGACTGCCTCGCTACAAGGGAGGCAATGACAGATATTATGTGTTATTGGCTGGAAAAGGGATGTGACGGTTTCCGTGTGGATATGGCGGATTCCCTTGTAAAAAATGATGACGAGAAGAAGAGCGGTACCTGTCAGGTATGGCGGGATATGATCAGCCGGGTACAGGAAAAATATCCGGAGGCCGTATTTGTTTCCGAGTGGAATCGTCCTGCTTCGGCAATTGGGATGGCCGGTTTCCAGATGGACTTCTTTTTGGATTGGTGCGGCAACGGTTACAATCTGCTGATGCGGGACTATGATGATCAGGGGCGTGATGACAGCTTTTTCAAAAAGAACAGCACAAGGAGTATCTGTGATTTTCTGCGGGAGTATATGCCCGCCTACGAGTCGATCAAGGATAAAGGCCTGTACTGTCTGATCACGGGGAATCATGATATGATCCGCGCGGCTTACAATCTGGATGAGAGGGAACTGAAACTGGCCTATGCCTTTTTGTTTACGATGCCGGGAGCGCCTTACCTGTACTATGGGGACGAGATCGGCATGAGGTATCGAAAACTGCCGGGCAAGGAGGGCGGTTATACGAGAACCGGGTCAAGAACGCCGATGCAGTGGGATGACAGCTTGAATCATGGCTTTTCCAAAGCGGATGCTGCGAATCTGTATCTGCCCGTGGATGATGATCAGGATGCGCCTACGGTACAGGCACAGCAGAACAAGGCTGATTCCCTCTATAACACGGTCAGGGAGATCCTGCATATCAGGCACGGCGAAAAGGCTTTCGCACGGCATGATAATCTGACGATACTGACGGCAGAAGAGAACAGGCGCAGTTTTGCCTATCAGAGGGAGGATATGATCATGCTCTGTAATCCGTCAGGAAACGAAGAAAAGTTAGATATTGCCCTGGAGGCAGGGGAGCTTATTTATGCGATCGGTGATGTCAGGATACAAAAGAGCGGATGCCTGTTGGGCGCACAATCTTTTGCTATTTGCCGCAAATAGCCCCTTGTAAAATAATTCCCACTGGAATATACTAGATGTAGGGTCTTCTTTTTACATAAATCGCCCTAATTTGTGTTTAGGAGCGTCATCGATGTTATTTTCCAGTGTGGGATTTTTATTCCGGTTTTTGCCGGTTTTTATGTTGATATATCTGGTTGCCCCAGCGAAATATCGTAATATTGTGTTACTTCTGGGGAGTCTTATTTTCTATGGAGTGGGAGAACCATACTTTGTTCTGCTGCTTATTTTTTCTGTTTTGGTCAATTATTGTTTCAGTAGGTATATGTTCTGGGAACCGGGTTCCCCACAGCAGGATCGGGCAAGGAAAAGAGCCAGGCGGCGCAAGGTGTCGCTTATAGCATCCCTTGTCATTGATTTCGGCATGCTGTTTGTATTCAAATACTGGGATTTTGCAGCAGGCAGCGTGAACGGGCTGGCAGGTCAGGAGATTGTGCCGTTACTCATGCTGACACTGCCGCTTGGCATTAGTTTCTATACGTTTCAGATGGTATCTTATCAGATTGACTGTTACCGGGGAACGATGAAAGAGCCGGCAGACTTTGTGTCTTTTGCCGCTTACGTGAGCATGTTTCCACAGCTCATAGCAGGACCTATCGTGCGTTACGATGAGGTGGCTGATCGGATGGAGAGCAGGAAGATCCGGATCCGTAATCTGGAAAACGGCTTGAAATTGTTTACGGTGGGGCTTGGGCTCAAAGTGCTCCTGGCAAATCAGATCGGTACACTGTGGAACACTATCATGACTGCGGGAGCAGGTAATCTGCATGCTGCGGTGGCATGGCTTGGTGCGTTGGCGTATTCTTTCCAGATCTATTTTGATTTCTGGGGATATTCTGTGATGGCGATGGGACTTGGCAAAATGCTTGGGTTCAGGATTCCGCGCAATTTTGATGATCCCTATGTATCTAAGTCGATATCGGAATTCTGGCGCAGATGGCATATGACTCTGGGACGTTGGTTTCGGGAGTATCTGTATTTTCCCCTGGGCGGCAGCTACAAGGGAAAAGCCCGAACAGTGTGCAACTTGTTTATCGTGTGGGTGTTTACCGGATTGTGGCATGGGGCAGACTGGAATTTCCTGCTGTGGGGATTACTGTTTTTCGCTATTTTGACACTGGAAAAAAACACATATGGTAAGAAGCTGGAACAGTCTAAAGTGTTGGGGCATGTTTATACGCTTCTGATCATACCGGTCACATGGGTCGTGTTTGCCATTACGGATATAAGGCAGCTTGGAGCATATCTTGGAAATATGTTTGGAATCCACCGTGCGGCCGTCATGGTAGGGATGCAGCAGCTTGAGAGATATGTACAGGAATATTGGGTGTTATTGATTGCTTGTATTCTTTTTGCAACACCTTTTCCACGACAGTTATATCATAAATATAAAGACAGATGGTATGCGGCCATCATACTCTTGTTGATCTTCTGGTTTTCGGTTCATGAGATTATGGTGGGCAGTAATAATCCGTTCCTGTATTTCAGGTTCTGATGATTTGCTCATGGGGCAGCAGATGAGAGCGGTGAGATTCGTAAGAGGCGTTGATTCATGCTTATGAGATGTGGATACAGGCGGAGCCGTGGCAGGACAGCAAGATACATATGACAAAGAATATGCAGGGAAAACAGATGGGACAGAAAACAAAGAAGCGTCAGATAAAACAAAATGGACAGAAGCGTCAAACGGAACAGATGGATAAGCAGCGCAGGGCCAGGCAGAAAGAGAAACAGCGCAGGGTAGAACAACAGGAGAAGCAGCGCAGGGCGGAGCAAAAAGAAAAGGCGCGTCAGATTGAAAAGAAAGTGAAAGCGCGGCAGGCGCAGCAGCGGGAGAAGCAGCATCAGGCACAGCAGGAAGAAAAGGCGCGCCAGACACAGCAGAAAGAGATACTGCGACAGGAAGAGACACTGCGGCAGGAAGAGCGGATGAAGCGGCAGGCTGGGGAGTGGAAAGAGTTTTTATATAATTGTCCTTATCTGATCGCCGTTGTCTGCACATCTTTGCTGGTGATGGTTCTATCAGATGAAATTGGCTTCAAAGCTGTTGCCAAAGAGGCACAGACGACGGTACAACAGACTATGGGGAGGGGGATCACAACGGCGGAACCATCCTCAGATCTAACAGAGAATAGCGATATGTCTGGAGGGCTGGAGAATGTGGACGGGCAGGAAAAAGCGGGAGAAAATGCAGGGAGTGCAGAGGAAAATGCAGGAACTTGCAAGGAAAATTCTGTTGATCCGGCAGACGGCAGTGGACAGACTGGCAATAGCGGCATCGATAAAAATTCCGATGGAACTGATAAAAACGAGGAATCTTTGAAAGGAATCACAAATTTTGAAGAATATGAGCCGCAGGCAATTGAATCCCGTTATTATTCCGATGCAGGAAAAGTTGCATTGACGACAGAGTACCCTTACACTAAAGAAAACATTAGTTATTTTAATGATGCGGCATTTCTGGGCGATTCAAGGACACTTGGTATATCGGATTATGCAGGGTTGGATGAAGCGGATTTTTATTGTGACAGCGGCATGATGATCTTCAAGCTTTTGGAAGAAAAGGTCACGTATCAAAAGACAGGAGAGAAAGTCGAGCTGGCACAGGTTCTGCAGGAGAAAAAGTACGGCAAGATCTATATCATGCTTGGCATGAATGAGTTAGGCTATGGCAATACGCCGATGTATCTGGAAGAGTACCGCACGGTGTTAGAGCAGATTCGTCAATGGCAGCCGGAAGCCATTATATATGTTATGGCGAATCTTCATGTCAGCGAAGAAAAGAATAACATGGAGACGGAATTTAACAATATCAATATTAATGATAAAAATGCGGCATCGGCGCTGCTTGCCAATGGTACGGATATCTTTTATCTGGATGCGAACCCACTGTTTACGGATGAGAACGGTTTCCTGAAAGCGGAGCTTACCTTTGACGGTGTACATCTCTATGCGCAGCATTATGATCTGTGGCGTGAGTTTTTGTTGGAGCATGCCGTGGAACGGACGCTAGAATCCGATGTGGCAAATACTGAACCGGTGGTGGAATAGTCTGAATAAATAAGAGGTGTTATTTATCATGGAAGAAATGCGGTTAAATAAATATCTGGCTTCCTGTGGAATCTGTTCCAGACGAGATGCGGATCAACTGATCGGAGAGGGTGTTGTCACGGTCAACGGCGAGGCGGCGGTGACAGGGCAAAGAGTGACGATGCAGGATGTCGTCTGCGTGAGGGGAAAGAAAATTGCCGGGCAGGATAAAAAAACGGTTCTGGCATATTATAAACCGAGAGGGGTAGTCTGTACGGAGAGAGATCCCCATGCGAAGAAGATTGTAACGGAGGAGATACGATATCCCGTGAGAGTTACCTATGCGGGCAGGCTGGATAAAGATTCGGAGGGACTGCTGTTGATGACAAACGATGGTGGTCTTATTGATGCCATGATGCGTGGGATACACCAGCATGAGAAAGAGTATATCGTCAAGACAGACAAAAAGTGGACAGGGGAAGCGTTGGAACATATGAGGCAGGGCGTCTATCTGGAAGAGTTGGACACAATGACCCGTCCTTGCAGCATTGAAAGAATAGGGGATAAGACGATCCGTATGATACTGACACAGGGATTGAACAGGCAGATTCGACGGATGTGTAAGACGCAGGGGTACGAGGTATCATCTCTTAAAAGAACACGTGTTATAAATATAGAGTTGGGTAATTTGAAAGCAGGAGAATACAGAGAACTGACGCAGGAAGAGATACAGAGCCTGTATGATATATGCGGGCTTGAATGGAGAGTATGACAGGGAGCGGATCATAATGGCAGATAGAAAGAGCATGAATGACAAAGACAGTAACAGGAATCGCATGAAAGAATTGATCGTCCTTTTAAACAGGGCGTCGGAAGCATATTATGCACAGGACTCAGAGATCATGAGCAATTATGAATATGACCGGCTGTATGATGAGTTAGTGGAACTGGAGAGAATAACAGGCGTTACAATGGCTAACAGTCCGACTTTGCACGTGGGTTACGAGGCAGTGGATGAATTGCCTAAGGAGAGCCATGAAATGCCAATGCTGTCCTTAGCCAAGACAAAGAGCAGAGAGGAGCTGAGGGACTGGCTTGGCGGCAGGAAAGCGCTGCTTTCCTGGAAGCTGGACGGTTTGACGATCGTTCTCACGTATCAGGAGGGCAAGTTGATCAAGGCCGTGACGAGAGGCAACGGGGAAGTGGGAGAGGTAGTCACCAATAATGCCAGAGTATTTTCAAATCTGCCGCTGTCGATTCCCTATCAGGGTGAATTGGTGGTGCGGGGAGAGGCAGTCATCAGCTATAGCGAGTTCGAGAAGATCAACAGCCGCATAGTGGAAACAGAGGCAAAATATAAGAATCCCAGAAATCTTTGCAGCGGCTCCGTGCGTCAGTTGAACAATGAGATTACGGCGGAGCGCAATGTCAATCTGTATGTGTTTGCCCTTGTGAAAGCTGACGGAGTGGATTTTGGCAATTCCAGAAAGGCACAGTTTGATTTTTTGACGACTCAGGGATTTGATGTAGTGGAGTGCAGACTGGTTGATCCGGACACGATTTTAGACGAGATCACTTATTTCGAGAACCAGATTCAAACTTACGATATTCCCTCCGACGGGCTTGTGTTGTTCTATGATGATATTGCCTATGGGCAGTCACTTGGACGGACGGCCAAATTTCCGCGGGATGCCATTGCATTTAAATGGGCAGATGAATTAAGAGAGACGACGCTTCAGGATATGGAGTGGAGCGCCAGCCGGACGGGACTGATCAATCCGGTGGCAATCTTTGAGCCGGTAGAACTGGAGGGAACAACGGTAAGCCGTGCTTCGGTGCATAATATCAGTATCGTGCGCGGGTTAAGATTAGGAATCGGTGACCGCATTACCGTGTACAAAGCGAATATGATCATTCCCCAGATCGCAGAGAATCTGACAGGCAGCGATACGCTGGAGATTCCGAAGATGTGTCCGGTGTGTGGACAGCCTACACAGATCAGGCAGATCAATGATGTGCAGTCGCTTTACTGCAATAATCCTGACTGTGATGCCAAGAAAATTAAAGCGTTTACTTTGTTTGTAAGCAGGGATGCCCTGAATGTGGACGGTCTGTCGGAGTCTACGTTGGAGAAATTTTTAGCGAAAGGTTTTTTACATGAATTTGCAGATCTGTTCCGGCTGAACCGTTATGAAGAGGAAATCACGCAGATGGAAGGTTTCGGGGAGAAATCTTACCATAATCTTATGGAGAGTATAGAAAGAGCCAGAAATACCACGCTTCCAAAAGTCATATATGGGTTGGGAATCGATAATGTGGGCGTGGCCAACGCCAAGCTGCTGTGCCGGCACTTTGATTATGCCATAGAGAAGCTTCGCCAGGCGGATGTGGAGGAACTGGGTGAAATAGACGGAATTGGCGGGGTGATCGCGGCCAGTATCTGGGAGTATTTTCATGATGAAGAGCGCATGAAACAGTTAGATCACTTGCTGGGTGAGGTGAGTATTGCCGTGGAATCCGTATCGGACGCTCCACAGACGCTTGCAGGAATGAGTTTTGTCATTACAGGGAGTTTGGAGCATTATGAGAACCGCAATGCGCTGAAAGAGGAGATTGAAGCAAGAGGCGGCAAGGTAACAGGAAGCGTGACGGGTAAGACCACATGTCTGATCAATAATGATACCGCGTCCCAATCTTCCAAGAACAAGAAAGCAAAAGAATTGGAGATTCCCATTCTGTCCGAGGAAGATTTTATGGACCAATATCTTTAAAGGATCAGATATTTCTCAGATCATACGGCGTGGTCTGGTACACGTAGTAATTAAGCCAGTTGGAATACAGTAACTGTCCTGTAGAACGCCAGTTGACGACAGGCGGATTCTCCGGATTGTCATCGGGGAAATAGTTGGCCGGAACGGCAGGATTCATACCTTTGCCCAGATCCCTGAAATATTCCTGTGCCAACGTATCCGAATCATATTCGGGATGACAGGTGATGAAGAAGTGGTGGCTATCGGTTGTCTTGACGATCGTTACGCCCGCTTCTTCGGAAACAGCCATCAGTTCCAGCTCGGGTACGGAGGCGATTTTTTCTTCTGAGATGCCCATAGCGCGCGACTGCGGGGCATAGAAAATATCGTCGAATCCCCGGAACAGAGGAGAATTCTTTTTGATGATCTTGTGGGAGTAGACGCCGGACAGCTTCGTCTCCATATCGTAGCGATCCAGGCCATAGAAATAGTACAGGCCGGCGTAGGCACCCCAACACAGATGAAGTGTACAGTGGACATGTGTCTTGCCCCACTCCATAATAGAACAGAGCTCTTTCCAGTAAGTGACGTCCTCGAATTTTACATAATCAAGAGGAGCTCCGGTGATGATCATGCCGTCATATTTGCGGTCCTTGACCTGATCAAAAGTAGTATAAAAAGATTCCATATGATTGGAATCCGTATGCTGCGGCGTATAACTTGCAGTCTGCAAGAACTCTACATTAACCTGAAGAGGCGTGTTGGAAAGCTTGCGCAGAAGCTGCGTCTCTGTTACGATCTTGGTAGGCATCAGGTTCAGGATCAGCACGTTAAGCGGACGGATATCCTGATGGATCGCACGATATTCTGTCATGACAAAAATATTCTCGTTTTCCAAAATAGTAGTAGCCGGTAAGGAATCAGCTATTCTAATGGGCATAATATAACCTCGACTTTCCGGTGCCGCTATACGCGTATTTCGCAGCGCATATGGCACATGCATGAATGATAACAATACATATACATTATCATATAAAAAGCTTTCTTGCAATAATTGCACAATTATACAAAATACGCTATAATTATAACAGTTCAGCCGCCGTATTTTGCGGGCGATAAGTCAGGTGCGATGTTCACAGGAGCAGTTGGACATACGGCTGAATCGTAGCCGGTCGTTGAAAGGACAGGCAGTATAGGCATAACATAGGGGGATGACATGGAAACTGCTTATCAGAAAGTGAAAGTGCATAATGAATTGGAATGGTGTCAGGTGACAGATTTGGAAACCAAGGAGAGGATCGAGAAAGTTCTCTTAAAGAACAGGGTTTCCTATTTTGTGAAATGGGAGAAACCGAAGCTGTTTTCCAATGACAAATTTGGTACGTGTATATTCTGCGTGAATCAGCTGCAGAAAGATATTGCCGATGAGGCTATTCAGGATCTGTCGGAAGATCTCAAAGGCAGGATCAGGTTCGTGAACCGCAAGGTAGAGAAGACATTCTACTAGGAGCGGAATGCAGGCGGACAGCCATATGACAGAGAGAAGAGAGGCATGGAAGATGAGTAATTGCGATACATGCAGTAACTATCAGTATGATGAAGATTACGAGTGTTATGTATGCATGGTAGATTTGGATGAGGATGATATGAGCCGGTTTCTGAGGGGCGGCAGTTTTGAATGTTCGTTCTATCAACTGGATAATGAATACCTGATCGTAAGAAAGCAGATGTAGGAAGTTGTTTCCCGCATCTGCTTTTACTTTACACATTTTTCTTCAGATTTTTCTGGGCGGTGGACAGCATCAGCTTGATTCGGTTAAGCTGATTGACCTCACTGGCGCCAGGGTCATAGTCAATGGCCACAATGTTGGAGAGCGGGAAGCGTCTGCGCAGTTCTTTGATGACGCCTTTGCCCACCACATGGTTAGGCAGGCAGCCGAAAGGCTGTGTACATACGATATTGTTGACACCGCTGTGAATCAGTTCCACCATCTCTCCCGTAAGGAACCATCCCTCACCGGTCTGATTGCCGATATTCACAATGGGTTCGGCATATTCTACAAGTTGATAGATGCTCACCGGAGGCGTGAAATGCCTGCTTTTTGCAAATGCCCTGGCGGCCTGTCCACGCATCTTCTCAAGCGCCCAGATACCCAGACGGGACAGCGCGGCAGCCTTGCGTGAAGTGCCAAGATACTCTGCCTTATAGATCTGGTTATAGAAGCAGTAGAGCATGAAATCAAGCAGATCGGGCACTACGGCTTCGGCACCTTCGGACTCCAGTAATTCCACCAGATGGTTATTGGCCGTGGGCGCAAATTTCACGAGAATCTCTCCTACAATGCCTACCCGGGGTTTACGCAGATTCTCATGAATCGGTATGGCATCGAATTCCCGGATGATCTGCCGGCACATCTTATTAAAGGTAAAATAGCTCATATGTCTGCGTGATACAAATTCACGGCATTTTGCCACCCATTTTGCATGAAGGGCATCTACGGAACCGGGTTCTTTCTCATAGGGACGCATCCGGTAGACACAGCGCATGAATATATCACCGAAAAGAGCGCTGTATGAAACGCGAAGGAGCATTTGCGCGTTCAGATGAAAGCCGGGATTGCTCTCAATGCCCGCGAGGTTTAAGGAGATTACAGGAATCTGTTCCATTCCCGCTTTCTCAAGAGCGCGTCTGATAAATCCAACATAGTTGGTGGCGCGGCATCCCCCGCCGGTCTGGGTCATGATGATGGCTACTTTGTGCAGGTCATACTTACCGGAAAGCAGAGCATCCATAATCTGGCCGACTACGATCAGAGATGGATAACATGCGTCATTATTGACATATTTCAGTCCTACATCCACGGCATGACGGTTGTCATTGCCGAGCACTTCAAAATGATAGCCGCAGGCCGCAAAAGCAGCTTCCATGATCTCAAAATGGATCGGGGACATCTGCGGACACAGGATCGTGTAGTCTTTGCGCATTTCTTCCGTAAAAGGTACTTTGCGAATAGCGCTGGAACGGATGGTACGCTGTTTGTTCTTCTGCTCCCTGACTTTGATGGCGGAGAGCAGGGAGCGTATGCGGATTCTTGCCGCTCCTAAGTTGTTGACTTCGTCGATCTTCAGACAGGTATAGATTTTGTCCGATCCCGAGAGGATGTCGTTTACCTGATCGGTGGTGACGGCATCCAGACCGCAGCCAAAGGAGTTCAACTGGATCAGATCCAGGTCATCCCTTGTCTTTACATAACTGGCGGCAGCGTACAGCCTGGAGTGGTACATCCACTGGTCAGATACGATCAGCGGTCGGTCCGGTTCAGCCAGATGGGATACGGAATCTTCCGTAAGTACGGCGATATCATAGGAATTGATCAATTCAGGAATTCCGTGGTTGATCTCAGGGTCAATGTGATAAGGTCTGCCGGCCAGCACAATGCCGCGTTTATGATTCTCTTCCATGAATCGAAGCACTTCTTCGCCTTTGTTGCGCATATCCTGCCGCGCGCTGGCCAGTTCATCCCAGGCGTCTTTTGCGGCATTCATTACCTCTGTGACAGGCAGCTCCCGGAATTCTTTGGTGAGGGCGGAAGTGACGGTCTGAAGGTCACGGAAAGACATAAAAGGATTGCGAAATACTACTTCCCCGCGTCCAATCTCCTCCACGTTATTCTTGATATTCTCGGAGTAGGAAGTGACGATGGGGCAGTTGTAGTGATTGTTTGCTCCGTGGAACTCGTCCCGCTCGTAGAACAGCGCAGGATAGAAGATAAAGTCAACTTTTTGGTTGATAAGCCATGCTACGTGGCCGTGGGCGAGCTTGGCAGGATAACATTCCGATTCGCTGGGGATAGACTCGATCCCAAGTTCATAGATTTTGCGGTTGGAACTCGGGGAGAGCACTACCTGGAATCCTAATTTCGTAAAAAAGGTAAACCAGAACGGATAATTCTCATACATGTTGAGAACGCGCGGAATCCCCACTCTGCCTCTGACTGCTTTATCGGCGGACAAAGGCTCGTAGGAAAAGAGCCTTTTCAATTTGTAGTCATAGAGATTGGGCATACCGTTCTCATTTTTGGCTTTGCCAAGGCCTCTTTCGCAGCGGTTGCCGGAAATGTACTGACGTCCGCCTGTGAATTTATTGATGGTGAGACGACAGTTATTGGTACATCCCTTACATTTTGCCATGCTGGTCTCAAATTGCAGGCTGGTGATCTGCTCCAGATTCAGCATGGAAGAATGATACCCTTTCGTATAATGCTCTCTGGCGATGAGAGCAGCGCCGAAAGCGCCCATGATCCCGGCAATATCGGGACGGATAGCCTGACAGTCCGCAATTTTTTCGAAACTGCGGAGCACAGCGTCGTTATAGAACGTACCGCCCTGTACTACGATGTTTTTGCCAAGCTCCGAGGCGTCGGAAACCTTGATAACTTTAAAAAGCGCATTCTTGATGACGGAATACGCCAGTCCGGCGGAGATATCGGAGACGGAAGCCCCCTCTTTCTGCGCCTGTTTTACTTTGGAATTCATAAATACCGTACAGCGTGTGCCCAGATCGATAGGATGCTCTGCAAAGAGAGCAGCTTTGGCAAAGTCTTCCACACTGTAGTTCAGGGATTTGGCAAAAGTTTCGATAAAGGAACCACAGCCGGAGGAGCACGCCTCGTTGAGCTGTACGCTGTCCACGGTCTGATTCTTGATCTTGATACATTTCATATCCTGCCCGCCGATATCCAGAATACAGTCCACATCAGGGTCAAAGAAAGCGGCGGCATAGTAGTGCGCAACGGTTTCCACTTCACCGTCGTCCAAGAGGAAAGCAGCTTTCATGAGAGCTTCCCCGTAACCGGTGGAGCAGGAGCGCACGATCTGTACATCCTCAGGGAGCAGGGAGTAGATTTCTTTCAGGGAACGGATTGCCGTTTTTAACGGGCTGCCATCGTTGCTGCTGTAGAACGAGTAGAGCAGAGAACCGTCTTCTCCGACTAAAGCCACTTTGGTCGTGGTGGAACCGGCGTCGATACCCAGGAAACAGCTGCCTTTGTAAGCAGCGAGAGCCGACGTAGATACATGGTGGGCTGAATGCCTGCTGCAGAAAGCGTCATATTCCTCTTTGGAGGCAAACAGCGGCTCCATACGTTCCACTTCGAACTCCATCTTGATATCGGAGGAAAGTTTAGATACCATTTCCTCCATCGTAAAGAAAGTCTCATCTTTGGCATTCAGTGCGGAGCCGATGGCGGCAAAAAGATGAGAGTTGTCCGTGTCGATGATATGCGCGTCATCCAGCTTCAATGTGCGGATAAAAGACTGCTTTAACTCCGACAGGAAATGCAGCGGGCCGCCCAGAAATGCCACATGTCCGCGGATCGGCTTACCGCAGGCGAGACCGCTGATCGTCTGATTTACCACAGCCTGAAAAATAGAGGCGGACAAGTCTTCTTTCGTCGCGCCCTCATTGATCAGCGGCTGGATGTCGGATTTGGCAAATACACCGCATCTGGCGGCAATCGTGTATAACGAGTGATAGTTTCTGGCATACTCGTTAAGCCCGGATGCGTCGGTTTGCAGCAAAGAAGCCATCTGGTCGATAAAAGATCCGGTGCCGCCGGCACAGATGCCGTTCATGCGCTGTTCTACGTTGCCGCCCTCAAAGTAGATGATCTTGGCGTCCTCACCGCCCAGCTCGATCGCTACGTCCGTAGACGGCGCAAAGGTCTGCAGGGAAGTGGAAACAGCAATGACTTCCTGCACGAAAGGTACTTCAAGATGATTGGCGAGCGTTAAGCCGCCGGAGCCGGTGATCATCGGATGTACCGTCAGATTGCCCAATCTGTCATAGGCTTTTTGCAGCAGATCGGACAGGGTTTCTCTTATATTTGCAAAGTGTCTTTGATAGTCGGAAAAGAGTATTTGGCGTTTGTGGTCAAGAATGGCGATCTTCACGGTGGTAGAACCTATGTCGATGCCAAGTGTATATTGCATTTCACTCATTTCAGATATCACTCCTTATCTTATTCATGTAGTCTGAATTGACTTTATACCTATTATATGTGTCACTCTGACAGACCTAGTCATTATACGACACGATTTTGCAAAAAGCAATCGGCTAATTGTTGGTAATATGTTAAGATTTTAAAATACATTTATTAAATTTTTATGACTTGCATGTTTTTGAAAGCGGCGGCGTTTACTTTTAAAAAAAGGAATGTTAAAATGTATTCAGTTTTAGATCTGAAAATACATTGTAATCACAAGGAGAATGTATGATGAGTCCTTTTGAACGTAAATTTGGCAAATATGCGATTAAGAATCTGTCGTTTGTACTGGTCATATGCTATGCCATAGGATACCTGTTACAGATGTTTGACAGAAGTGGTATACTGCTCTATTTTCTGACACTTGATCCCTATGCGGTCCTGCATGGCCAGGTATGGCGGCTTGTCACATGGATTCTGATCCCGCCGCCCAGCGGCAACATATTTTTTATGCTGATCATGTTGTACTTCTATTGTTCCATCGGTACCACGCTTGAGCGTACATGGGGAACATACCGGTACAATGTATATCTGTTTCAGGGTATGCTTTTTACCATCGCCGGCAGTTTTGTGCTGATGGGATTCCAGTACCTCTTTAACGGAGACAGTGTCTCTGCGGGGTACTTTATGTATGCTTCGCAGTATTTCAGCACGTATTTTGTTAATATGTCAATATTCCTTGCCTTTGCGGCGACATTTCCGGATGTGCAGGTACTGCTCATGTTTATTATCCCGATCAAGGTCAAGTGGCTGGGGGTCATCTATGGTGTCATGCTTGTGCTGGATTTCCTGCAGTCGGATGTGGCGCGTAAGTTTGCCATTACGGCGTCGCTGCTTAACTTTATCGTGTTCTTTGTCACGTCGCGCAATATGATGCATCTGCATCCGAAGCAGATTCACAGGCGGCAGGAGTTTAAGAGAGATGTGCGCAGAAATGTCGGGGTCACCAGACATAAATGTGCGATCTGCGGCAGAACAGAGGTGGACAGTCCGCAATTACAATTCCGTTTCTGTTCCAAATGCGACGGCAATTATGAGTATTGTGAGGAACATCTGTATACCCATACGCATGTCAAAAAATCATAAAGACTTGGAGAGTATCGTAGTTTATGGATAAAGAGATTTTGTTTGCAAAGACGTTGGAGCTGGTGAAGCAGACAGCCAGGGAGCAGGGGAACTGTATCGCCAAGGAGCAGTTGGAAGAAGCTTTTGCCCCGCTTGCGCTTTCAGAAGAGCAGCTTAAGATGGTGTACGATTATCTGCATCAGCACAAGATCGGTATCGGGGAACCTGTTGATCCGGAGGAATATCTGGCGGAGGAAGAGAAAGACTACCTGGATCACTATCTGGAAGAATTAAAGCAGCTGCCGGATATTTCGAATGGAGAGAGGGAAGCCGTTACACTGTCTGCCATGGCAGGGGATGCAGATGCCCAAAACCGGTTGGTCGAAGTGTACCTGCCGGAGGTGGCGGAGATCGCCAAACTCTATGCCGGACAGGGAGTCTATCTGGAAGATCTGATCGGAGAGGGCAATGTGGCAGTCGCTATGGGGGTTACCATGCTGGGAGCATTGGAGCATGCCCATGAAGCGCAGGGGATGCTTGCCAGAATGATCATGGATGCCATGGAAGCTTATATTGCGGAGAATGCCGAAGAGAGAAAGAAAGATAAAAAGATCGCAGACAAGGTCAATAAGGTGGCAGATGCCGCCCGTGAATTGGCACAGGAGCTTCATCGGAAAGTGACGATCGAGGAAGTGATTGAGGAATCTGGAATGAGCAGGAAAGCGATCGAGGATGCGGTGCGTATGAGCGGTGGTAACATCGAGGATCTGGCAGACCAGAAGAAAGGTATGTGAGAACGTGGATTATCAGGATAATGATTTTAAATATTTTATGCAGGATACGAGCTATGCGTATCTGGGAGCCAGATTCAGTTATGCGGAAATTATGGAGCAGGAGATGGTTCCTTTTAAATATAAGAGTATAGTGGAGCATTATATATTGAAAGATACGGATCCGGAGACGACGCTGGAAAGCCAGTTGTACTATATGACTCCGGATCAGTTTTCGTACAGAACATACAGGCAGCTCAAAGCAAAAGTGAAGGTCAGTGTCCTGGCAGAAAAAAAGAGTTTATGGGGGAAAACGAAGCTGAGTTATGAGAGCAGAGTGATGAAACTGGATGAACTCGTGGAGATGAATCTTGCCAGAAAAAAGCAGTGCGGATTGATCGTGCAGGAGCTCGCATTGTCAAAACTTGCGATGATGGCTTTTAGTGTATAAAGGGGTATTTTTATGTTGAAAAACGCGATGGATAACAACAAAAAACAAGAAGATTCGGCTTGCCTATCGCTGCATTATCTGCTAAACTGACATTGGTGGACAGAAATGTCGACAAAACGACAACGCGGGTCAGGATATCCTGTCGTGTTGTTGATAAAGTAAAATTCCCTTTTTACACTGAACAGGCAGGGGTGAAGTGATTCATCTCTGCCTATTCTTTTGCTTTTTGGAGCGATATTTTTGCTAAGTCACAAGAAGCGTGGTATACTATATCACAAATGGTTATCAGAAGCGAAAGGAGTTTGCAAGCATATGCAGATGGGACAGTTAGAAGCATATACACTATTGGAAGAAAGAGAGATCAGGGAACTGAATTCTGTCAGTTATCTTTTGAGACATAATAAGACCGGGGCAAGAGTGGCGCTCTTATCCAATGAAGATGATAATAAGGTGTTTTATATCGGTTTCAGGACGCCTCCTGAAGACAGTACAGGAGTAGCACATATTGTGGAACACACCGTACTGTGCGGATCCGACAAATTTCCGGTTAAGGATCCTTTTATTGAACTTGCCAAGGGCTCGCTCAATACATTTCTTAATGCAATGACCTATCCGGATAAGACAGTGTATCCGGTTGCGAGCTGCAATGACAAGGATTTCCAGAATCTGATGGATGTCTATCTGGACGCGGTGCTGCATCCAAACATTTACCGGGAGGAAAAGATCTTTCGTCAGGAGGGGTGGCATTATGAGATGGAGGACGCGGAAGACGAGTTGACGATCAACGGCGTCGTATACAGTGAGATGAAAGGGGCCTATTCTTCTCCGGATGATGTGCTCTGGAGGGAGATCATGAATTCCCTCTATCCGCATACTGCTTATGCGGTGGAGTCCGGCGGTGATCCGGATGTGATCCCACAGCTTACCTATGAGGATTTCCTTGCTTTTCACCAGAGATATTATCATCCGTCCAACAGCTATATTTATCTCTATGGCAATATGGATATGACGGAGAAATTACGGTATATCGACGAGGAATATCTGTCAAAATATGATGCTCTTGAGGTGGATTCCGTACCGGGCACAGAACCGGCTTTTGAGAAGACGGTGACGGTGGAGAAAGAGTACCCGATCATGGAGAGCGAGTCTGAAAAAGACAATACGTATCTGGCATACAATATTTCCCTGGGAGAACAGCCGGACAGGAAATTCTGCTGCGGAATGTCCACGCTTGTAGACGTGTTGTGCATGATACCCGGCGCTCCCATCAAGCAGGCGCTTTTGGATGCAGGGATCGGAACGGATTTGAACTGTGCTTTCGATACGGGAGTGAAACAGCCCTATTTTTCCATGATCGCCAAGAATGCCAATGCGGAGCAGAAAGAAGAGTTTGTCCGTATCGTGGAAGAAACGCTGGCGAAGCTTGCGGAGGAGGGACTTGATCGAAGAGCGATAAGAGCAAATCTGAACAACAGTGAATTTAAGTACAGGGAGGCTGATTTTGGCTCCTATCCCAAGGGACTTATGTACGGCCTGCAGATGTTAGAGACATGGCTCTATGATGAGGCCAGGGCATTTGAGAACGTGGAACTGCTGGAGACATACGGAGCGTTGAAAGAAGCGGTAGACACATCTTACTATGAAGATCTGATCAGAGAATATTTGATTCACAATACCCATAAGAGTGTGGTTGTGGTGAAGCCGGTCAAGGGGCTGACAGGAATCAGGGAGAAGCAGCTTGCAAAAGAGCTTGCAAAGAAGAAAGCGTCTATGAGCGCCGAAGAAATCGAACGTGTTGTGGAGGAGACGGCGGCTCTTAAGCGGTATCAGGAAGAACCGAGCAGACGGGAAGATTTGGAGAAGATCCCACTGTTAGCAAGAGAGGATATGAAGAGAGAGGCAGTGCCATATTGCAACGAGGAAAAGAAAGTAGATGATACGGTGCTTTTGTATCATGACGTCTTCACGAATGGCATCGGATATCTGCGGTTTATGTTTGATCTGCGGCAGGTGCCGGAGGAACTGTTTCCCTATGTTGGCATACTGAAAACAATACTCGGGCTTGTGAGTACAAAGAACTACAGTTACGGAGAGTTGTATAATGAGATCAATCTGCAGACCGGAGGTATTATGCCGGCAGTCAACACCTATACGAATGCGGAGGATCTGGACAAATATACGGCTACGCTCGATCTGAAAGTCAAAGTGTTGTATGATAATCTGCCCCAGGCGTTTTCACTGGCAGAGGAAATTCTGACCAGAGCGGATTATACGGATATGAAACGGCTCTATGAGCTGGTGGCGGAGGCTCGCTCCTGTAAACAGGCGGATATGATGTCGGCGGGACATACGCTGGCAGCAGGCAGGGCATTGTCATATCTGTCCAAGCCGGCTATGGTATTGGAGCATATTAACGGGATTCCATTCTATCAGCTGCTGGAAGATCTGGAGCAGAATTTTGAAACCCGCAAGGAGGATCTGGCGGCAAAATTGCAGGAGGTGATCCGATATATCTTCCGGCCGGAAAACCTGTTGGTGGACTATACCGCCGAGCAGGAGGGGCTTAAGGGAATCGAAGCGCTGGTCAGAGAACTGAAAGAAAGCCTGTATGCCGATCCGGTCGAGACAGTGGGATACGATCCCAGGCCCGTCAGGAAGAATGAGGGCTTTATGACATCGGCACAGATTCAGTATGTGTGCCGTGCAGGTAATTATGAAAAGAAAGGACTGCCATACAACGGTGCATTGAAAGTGCTTCGTGTGCTGCTGGGATATGATTACCTGTGGACGCAGGTGCGCGTCAAGGGCGGTGCATACGGATGCATGTGCAGTTTTGGAAGATCGGGAGACAGTTATTTCGTGTCTTACAGAGATCCCAATCTGACCGGCACGATAGAAGCTTATGAGAAAGCAGCGGATTATATTGCCCATTTCGAGGCGGATGAGCGGACGATGACACAGTATATTATCGGCGCCGTCAGTGAGATGGATATACCGATGACCCCTGCTATGAAAGGCACTTATTCACTTACCGGTTATATGACACATTATCCTTATGAGATGATACAGAAGAACAGGGATGAACTGCTGGCGGCAGATGCGGATACGATCCGCAGCCTGTCCGGATACATTCGGGCTTTTATAGAAGATGACTGCCTTTGTGTAGTTGGCAATGAAGAAAAGATCAAGGAAAATGGGGAACTGTTTGGTAAAACGGATTATTTATTCCATTGATACGGACGTTATGGCTGATGGGATATCGGGAGGAGGATTTATGAAAAGAAAAAACAGTGTATGTATGTTACTGGCGGCGGCGACAGCAGTAATGCTGACCGCCTGCGGCGGTGTGTCAGCGAGTAGCGATAAGGCGGCGCAGTTATCTTATGAAGCAGCGGAAGACACGGCATTTAGCGCCGCCGGCGCCAATAGCGAGATAGCGGTGGCGGAAGAAGCAGGGGCTTATGAGTATAATACCACTGCCCAGGAGGGCGAGACCGCCGCAGAAGTTCCGCAGGATGCGCTGGCCGGTCGTAAGCTGATCAAGAATGTCAATATGAGTGTGGAGACAGAACAGTTTGACGTACTTATTCCGAGCCTGGAGAAGCGGGTGGCAGCTTTGGGCGGTTACATAGAAGATATGTCCAGTTACAGCAGAAATGACGATTATTCATCCAATTATACGGGTGTGAAATATCTGCGTTATGCCAGCATGACGGTGCGCATGCCAAAGCAGAATCTGGACGCTTTTCTTGAGGAAGTAGGGGAACAGTTCAATGTCGTGAGCCGTACGGAGAGTGTTACGGATGTGACACTGCAGTATGTGGATCTGGAGAGCCATAAGAAAGCGCTCATGACGGAACAGAACAGACTGCTTGAGCTGATGGAGCAGGCGGAGACAGTAGAAGATATCATCGCTATCGAGGGGCGTCTGTCGGAGGTGCGCTATCAGATCGAGAGTATGGAATCCCAACTTCGCACTTTTGATAATAAGATTGATTACAGCACGGTGTATCTGTCCATTGATGAAGTGGAGCGCTATACGCCCACAGAGGAAACCACTGTCGGAGAACGCATTCGCAGCGGATTTATGGACAGCCTGAGAGGCGTCGGAAGAGGCGGCAGTGATTTTGTGATCTGGGTCATCATCCATCTGCCTTATCTGATCGTGTGGGCGGTTATCATCGTGGTTCTTCTATTGATCCTGCGGTTTATCAAAAAGAAGATGGCCGGAGGCAGCACGAAGCAGGCGCAGAAACGTGTCGGACCTTACTATGCACAGTATCCGGGGCAGCAGGGCGTTTATTCGGAACAGCCGGCGATGAACAGGGCGGAGCCGAATGAACAGCCGGCAGTACAGAACAACATGGAACAGCCGGCAGGCCAGAATAAGGATGCAGCAGACGAAGAATGCAGATAAGGAGATTTATGGAGAGCGGACAGGACATTATACAGGAGAAAATGCAGGATATGATACAGGAAAATCCACAAAAGACAGAGGCCATACAAAAGCGAAGCAAAGAACAGTTTAAATCGGGTTTTGCGACACTGATCGGCAGGCCTAATGTTGGGAAGTCTACGCTGATGAATGCTTTGATCGGTCAGAAGATCGCCATCACCTCCAACAAGCCGCAGACGACCAGAAATAAAATACAGACGGTGTATACATCAGATGAAGGTCAGATCGTATTTTTGGATACGCCGGGCATTCACAAGGCGAAGAATAAACTCGGCAATTATATGGTCAACGTTGCGGAGCGCACGCTGTCTGAGGTGGATGTGATCTTGTGGCTTGTGGAACCGACGGATTATATCGGAGCGGGAGAGCGGCATATCATAGAGCAGCTTAAGAAGACGAATACGCCGATCATACTGATCATCAATAAGATTGATACCGTGAAAAAGGAATTGATACTTACTTTTATTGACGCCTACAGGAAAGAACTTGATTTTGCGGAGATCGTACCGGTGTCGGCGTTGAAAAAGGACGGTCTGGAGATCCTGATCGGATGCATTATGAAATATATGCCATACGGGGAGCCCTTTTATGATGAGGACACAGTGACAGACCAGCCTATGCGGCAGATCGTGGCGGAGCTGATTCGTGAGAAAGCGCTCAGGTGTCTGGAAGAAGAAATTCCCCATGGCATTGCTGTCACTATTGAGATGATGAAATTCAGGAAACATATTGTGGATATCGAAGCGACGATCGTCTGCGAGCGGGATTCCCACAAAGGTATTATCATTGGAAAACAGGGCGGCATGCTTAAGAAGATTGGTTCCATGGCGCGGCCGGATATAGAAGATCTGGTGGAGCGTCAGGTGAATTTGAAGCTCTGGGTCAAGGTCAAAAAAGACTGGCGTGACAGTGATTATCTGTTGAAAAATTTCGGTTATAATCCGAAAGAAACAGAATAGAAAAAGGTAAATCTGCGAACCCTAAGAATTAGTTGATGAGAGAGGATTAGGGGCGTAAGATGAATGAGATAAATTACTGGGAAAAGTTTATGATGACCGGAAAAATCGATGATTTTCTGGCATATAGAAATGCAGCGGACAATACGCAGCCAAAGGGCTGTGAGAGTAAGAAAGAGTCGGGAGAACATTCTCATGCAGGAATATATACAGATTACGGGAATGGTTTTAAAGGCTGAGCCAATGGGGGAATACGACAGAAGAATCGTAATACTGACAAAAGAAAAAGGAAAGATCTCAGCCTTTGCAAGAGGTGCGCGCAAGCAGGGAAGCAGACTGCTTGCGGCAACCAATCCATTCTCTTTTGGAGAGTTCAGGCTGTATGCCGGCAGGAGTTCCTACAGTGTTATGGAGGCGTCGATCAGCAATTATTTTGAGGGACTGCGGGAAGACTTTGAGGGCGCATATTACGGGATGTATTTTCTGGAATTGATGGACTATTACACAAGAGAAAACAGCGACGAGAAAGAAATGCTGAAACTGTTGTATCAGTCACTTCGAGCGTTGATGCATGACGGGATTTCCAATCGGTTGGTCCGCTACATATTTGAGATGAAAGCGATGGTGTTAAACGGAGAATTTCCGGGAATGCCCAGGGAGGGGGACTGGAATCCGTCTACCGAATATGCGGTTTCCTATATTATGAATTCAGGCATAGAGAAGCTATATACATTTACGGTGACGGAAGATGTGCTTGGGCAGCTTCGTGAGATTGCAGATGACTACCGCAGGCGATATCTTGACAGGACGTTTAAAAGTCTTGAAATTGTGGATAATCTTTAATATAATGTAATGCAGTATGTTAATGTTTAGGATTACAAGAGGGCACATGTATGCAAAAAAGAATAGCGATAGGGCTGTTTCTGGCTGTAACCTGCGGGCTTGTCGGATGCGGCGGTACGAAAGCGCCGGAAGTATCTTCCGTCTCGATTGATAAAGACGGCAAGGTGGCGCATCAGATTGTAGGCAGCTTTGACCAGAATTATTATGACATGGACGGACTCGGGACCATGGCGTCGGACAGAGTGGCGGAATACTGCGCCGATAACGGGGCGGACAGTGTGATGCTTGAATCCGTTGAGGAAGAGGGCGGTAGCATTCTGATAAAGATCAATTATGCCACGGATAAGGATTACAGAGAGTTCAATCACAGGGATCTGTTTGTGGGTACATTGACACAGGCCAGAGAACAGGGATATGAGCTTGACAGTATCGCCTTTATTTCTGCAGACGGTAAGCCTATGGAAGTTGGTTATATAGAGGACCATGACCAGACACAGATTATCATCATCGGCACCAAGCCGCAGGAAGAGCTGGTGGTCAATACTTATGGCAAAGTGCTTTACATCAACCAGAGTGCAACAAGCGATCTGGATGTTGCTTTTGCAGGTAAAAAAGGTGTCCACATCACACATCCAAATGTGGAGGACGGTCCGGACGGCAATACGTTGTCCTATATCGTTTTTGAATAATATTATCATCATATATTGAGTGGAGAATGGAGGAAATAATGGAAAAGACAATGGAAAAAATCGTTGCTTTGGCGAAAGCGAGGGGATTTGTATATCCCGGATCGGAAATCTATGGCGGACTGGCGAATACATGGGATTACGGCAATCTGGGCGTAGAGCTGAAGAACAATGTCAAGAGGGCGTGGTGGCAGAAATTTATCATGGAGAACCCCTACAATGTGGGTGTGGACTGTGCGATCCTGATGAATCCCCAGACCTGGGTGGCTTCCGGGCATTTGGGCGGTTTCTCCGACCCGTTGATGGATTGTAAGGAGTGTCATGAACGGTTCCGCGCCGATAAATTGATCGAAGACTATGCGGCGGACAACGGCATCACATTCGAGGAGTCGGTGGATGCGTGGAGCCAGCAGGAGATGAAAGATTTCATCGAAGAGAAGAACGTTCCCTGTCCTACCTGCGGAAAACATAATTTTACGGATATCAGACAGTTTAACCTGATGTTCAAGACCTTTCAGGGTGTCACGGAAGATGCCAAGAATACGGTGTACTTAAGACCGGAGACGGCGCAGGGTATTTTTGTCAACTTTAAGAATGTACAGAGGACTTCCCGCAAGAAGATCCCGTTCGGAATCGGACAGATCGGTAAGTCTTTTCGTAATGAGATCACGCCGGGTAATTTCACGTTCCGTACAAGAGAGTTTGAGCAGATGGAACTGGAGTTTTTCTGCGAACCCGGGACAGACTTGGAGTGGTTCCAGTATTGGAGAGGATTCTGCCGTGACTGGCTGATCTCTCTTGGCATCAAGGAAGAAGAGATGCGTCTGCGTGACCACGATCCGGCGGAGCTTGCTTTCTATTCCAAGGGAACAACGGATATTGAATTCTTATTCCCCTTTGGCTGGGGTGAGCTGTGGGGAATTGCGGACAGGACAGATTATGATCTGACACAGCATCAGAATACATCCGGAGAGGATATGTCCTATTTCGACGATACGAAGAATGAAAAATACGTGCCTTACGTGATCGAGCCGTCCCTTGGCGCAGACCGTGTTGTACTGGCATTCCTCTGCGCAGCTTATGACGAGGAAGAAATCGGTGAGGGTGATGTACGTACTGTGCTGCACTTCCATCCGGCGCTGGCGCCAGTGAAGATTGGTGTGCTGCCTCTGTCCAAAAAGCTGAACGAGGGTGCTGAGAAGATTTTTGCGCAGCTCTCCAAAAAATACAACTGTGAGTTTGACGACAGAGGTAATATCGGTAAGAGATACCGCAGACAGGATGAGATCGGCACGCCGTTCTGTGTTACATACGATTTTGATTCCGAGACGGATGGATGCGTGACAGTGCGTTTCCGTGACTCTATGGAGCAGGAGAGAATCGCGATCACGGAACTGGATGCATATTTTGCGGATAAGTTTGATTTCTGAAGATTCACAGATTATTTTATGACAGGCAATTAAATGAAACGAGAAAGGATAGAGAACTACGATGAAACCTTATGGTGTAAATGAACTGCGAAGGATGTTCCTCGATTTTTTTGAGAGCAAAGAACATCTTAAGATGAAGAGTTTTTCGTTGGTACCGCATAACGACAACAGTCTGCTGCTGATCAATTCCGGTATGGCGCCGTTAAAACCCTATTTTACAGGACAGGAGATTCCGCCCAGAAAGCGCGTTACGACCTGTCAGAAATGCATTCGTACAGGCGATCTGGAGAATGTAGGCAAGACGGCAAGACATGGCACGTTTTTCGAAATGCTTGGCAATTTCTCATTCGGGGATTATTTTAAGCATGAGGCGATCGCGTGGAGCTGGGAATTCCTTACGGAAGTGGTAGGACTGGATGCGGACAGACTCTATCCGTCGATCTATGAGAACGATGAGGAAGCATTTGAGATCTGGAATAAGGAGATCGGTATTCCGGCGGACAGGATCTACCGGTTTGGCAAAGAAGATAATTTCTGGGAGCATGGTTCAGGCCCCTGTGGTCCTTGTTCAGAGATTTATTATGACCGCGGAGAGAAATACGGCTGTGGTAAGCCTGGCTGTACGGTAGGATGTGAATGCGACCGTTATATGGAAATCTGGAATAACGTGTTTACCCAGTTTGATAACGACGGTAAAGGCAATTATACGGAACTCGTGCAGAAGAATATCGATACCGGCATGGGATTGGAAAGGCTGGCAAGCGCGGTACAGGATGTGGATTCGATCTTTGACGTGGACACGGTGCTTGCGCTGCGCACAAGAGTATGTGAGATCGCGGGTGTGGAGTATAAGAAAGATTACGATACCGATGTGTCCATACGTATTATTACGGATCATATTCGTTCCGCTACTTTTATGATCTCGGACGGCATTATGCCATCCAATGAGGGCAGAGGCTATGTGCTCCGCCGGATTATCCGCCGGGCAGCACGTCAGGGACGTAAGCTTGGCATTAAGGATGCTTTTTTGTCTGATCTGGCAGGAACGGTGATCGAGGGATCCAAAGACGGTTACCCGGAACTGGAGGAAAAGAAAGAATTCATCTTTAATGTACTGATACAGGAAGAAAATAAATTCAACAAGACGATAGACCAGGGGCTGAGCATCTTAAACGAGATGGCAGATGAAGTGGCGGCGCAGAATGTGAAACAGTTAGGCGGCGCAGATGCCTTTAAGCTGTATGATACTTACGGATTCCCTCTTGATCTGACAAAAGAGATTCTGGAGGAAAAGGGATTTAGCGTGGACGAGGACGGCTTTAAAGCATGTATGCAGGAGCAGAAAGATAAGGCCCGCAAAGCCCGTAAGACCACGAATTATATGGGAGCTGACGTGACCGTATATGAGTCTATCGATCCGGCTGTCACAACAGAATTTGTTGGGTACGATAATCTGGTTTCTGACTCTAAGGTAACTGTGCTCACCACGGAGACAGAACTTGTGGAAGCCCTGACGGACGGGCAGATCGGTACCGTGATCGTGGAGCAGACGCCTTTCTATGCTACCATGGGCGGACAGGAGGGAGATGTCGGCACGATCACTACGGCAGACGGCGCGTTTCAGGTGGAGAATACGATCAAGCTTCTGGGCGGTAAAGTAGGCCACGTGGGCAGAGTGACAAAAGGCATGTTCAAAGTTGGAGACAGTGTGACTCTGACAGTGGACTCTGCAAGAAGAAGCAATACCTGCAAGAATCACAGCGCAACACATCTGCTTCAGAAAGCATTGCGGGAAGTGCTCGGCAATCATGTGGAGCAGTCCGGTTCCTATCAGGATGGTGAAAGAACCCGTTTCGACTTCTCACATCCTGCGGCGATGACGCAGGAGGAACTGTGTCAGGTGGAGCGGATCGTTAATGAGAAGATTGCGGATAATCTTGCAGTTGAGACAAAAGTCATGACAATAGAAGAAGCAAAACAGTCCGGTGCGATGGCCCTTTTTGGTGAGAAATACGGGGAAACGGTACGGGTTGTGCAGATGGGAGATTTCTCCAGCGAGTTGTGCGGCGGTACACATGTGAAATCCACCGGCACGATCGGCTCTTTCAAGATCCTGTCCGAATCCGGTGTGGCTGCGGGCGTGCGCCGTATTGAGGCAGTAACAGGCAGCAATGTGACGGCTTATTATCAGAAACTGGAAGAGCAGCTTCAGGCGGCGGCTAAAACCCTCAAGACGACTCCTGCCAATCTGCTGGAGAGATGTGAACATCTGATGGCGGAGATGAAAGCGCTGCAGAGTGAGAACGAGTCTTTAAAGAGCAAAGCGGCTAAAGATGCTCTCGGCGACGTGATGGATCAGGTACAGGATGTGAAAGGTGTGAAGCTGCTTGCGTCCAAAGTTGCAGGCGTGGATATGAATGGTCTGCGGGAGCTTGGCGACCAGCTCAAAGAAAAGATTGGCGATGGCGTGGTGGTTCTGATCTCCGATAAAGATGGTAAGGTGAATATGGTAGCTATGGCTACGGATGGTGCGATGAAACAAGGCGCTCATGCAGGCAATCTGATCAAGGGAATCGCAGCCCTCGTGGGCGGCGGCGGCGGCGGACGTCCTAACATGGCACAGGCGGGAGGCAAGAATCCGGCAGGAATTGACAGTGCGGTCGCAGAGTGCGTTCATGTATTGGAAAGTCAGATTCAGTAAGTCAATGCGCTTTAAAATCCATGATATTGAGATGGGAATCTGATCATTTTTAGTATTTTAAGCATTATTTCAGCTTCTTATATCAAAAAGTAGTTGACTCATAACCAAAATGTGGTATAATTTGTGTTGTGTGTAGAGACACAGTGCGTGTAAACGCGGAAATAACCCAATCAGTCGAAATGCTTGTTCGGGACTGAAGGGAGGTCAGGTGCGAGAATGTCAAACGTAATTGTAAAAGAAAACGAAACTTTGGACAGCGCATTACGTCGCTTCAAGAGAAGCTGCGCAAAAGCAGGAATCCAGCAGGAGATTCGTAAGAGAGAGCATTACGAGAAGCCTAGCGTAAGACGTAAGAAGAAGTCCGAAGCAGCCAGAAAACGTAAATACAACTAAGTAAAGTATGAAACAGACTCAGAAGCGATTTTGGGTCTGTTTTTCTGTTCTATAAGAGGTGTTGTCAGACTAACTAGCAGCAGATGGCTGTCTGAGAATATCCTCTGATTCTGGCATATCTGTTGTCCCGCCGCAATATGTATAGTACAGAATAGAATATTGGGAGTGACAGTGTTGCAAAGAATCAAAAGACGTATTGCAGTATGGCTGATACTGGGATGTTACATACTCCATGCCGGATTGGGCGGCATGACAATGACGGTGTTTGCGGCTCCGGATGTTTCCACACCGTCCTATATCGTGATGGAGGCTTCCACCGGACAGGTGGTCTGTGAACAGGATGCGGATGCGAGAAGAAGCCCGGCAAGCATTACGAAGATCATGACACTACTGATCATCTTTGAACACATAAAGAGTGGGAGAATACGTTTGCAGGATCAGGTTACAACGAGCGCATATGCCAAATCCATGGGAGGCTCACAGGTTTTTCTGGAGGAGGGTGAGTCGCAGACGCTGGAGACGATGATCAAGTGTATCGCCGTCGCATCGGGCAATGACGCCAGTGTGGCAGTAGCGGAGTACATAGCAGGCAGCGAGAGTGAGTTTGTCAAACTTATGAATGAAAAGGCGGAAGCGTTAGGGATGCAGAACACACATTTTGAGGACTGCTGTGGATTGACGGATTCCGACAATCATTATTCTTCGGCCAAAGATGTGGCAATCATGTCAAGGGAGCTGATCACTAAATATCCGGAGGTGTTCGAGTATACGAAGATCTGGATGGAAGATATTGAGCATAAGACGGCGCAGGGCACGTCCACATTTACCCTTTCCAGCACGAATAAACTGCTGAAGCAGTATGAGTGGACAACGGGGCTTAAGACCGGTTCCACTTCGAAAGCGTTGTATTGTCTTTCGGCTACAGCCAATAAGGATGATATGGAGCTGATCGCGGTTGTGATGGCAGCGCCAGATCCGAAAACACGTTTTGCGGATGCGATCACATTGCTGAACTATGGCTATAGCGTGAGCCAGATGTATCGGGATGATAATAAGGATCCACTGCCGGAACAAAGAGTAGAGGGAGGCATTGAGGATGTATTGTATCTGACATATGAGGGTCCTTTTGAATATTTGGACACCAAGGGGAGTAACTTAAGCCAGATTCAGAAAGAGATCAGCCTGCCGGATGTGGTTAAAGCGCCTGTCGCAGAGGGCGATGCGATCGGTGAAGCAGTTTACAAGCTGGATGGAACAAGGATTGGCAGCGTATCCATTCTGGCGGCAAAGGGCGTGGATAAGGCAGGATATAAGGATTATTGGAAAAAAGTGTGGGTGCTGTATCTGATGAACAGATAAGTCAGGTCATGAAATATGGTATATACAGATGGCGGAAGCGAACAAATGTTTATAGATTGCGGGATTCGTGCGACATATGATATACTTTATAAGTTGTCTGGCTGTGACAATACAACGGCGATGCAGCAAAAAGTGCGGGCAGAGTCGATGCTGCAGACGGAATTGTGATAAGCATGAGGATTGGATATGATAGAAGTGATCGCAGTATGCATGGGAATAGGGGGAGTTCTGTGCCTGTTAATATCGGTATGGGATTGCAGCCGGTTTGTTACGGCAGAGTATGAAATCGTATCTGACCAAATCATAAAGCCCTGCAGATTCGTTCTTCTCTCAGACCTGCACAATAAATCTTATGGTAAAGATAATGAGAAACTGATCGAACGGATAGACAGCATAGCCCCCGACGCAGTGTTAGTGGCGGGGGATATGTTGACTGCCACGAAAGGACATCCTGTCGATGTGCCGCTCTTATTGATGAAACGGCTGTCTGCGAAATATAAGATCTATTATGGAATGGGAAACCATGAATACCGGCTGGGTCTTTATCCGGATCAGTACGGTTCCATGTATGATGATTATATGAAAGGACTTTCGGAGGCAGGGATCAGTCCGCTGATCAATGAGAGTGTTTATCTGCCGGAGTATAATGTGTCGATCTGTGGTTCTCAGATTGACAGATGTTATTATAAGAGATTCCATAAATATCCCATGGAATCAGATTATCTCACGAAGATTCTGGGGCAGCCGCGCCGGGATGCCTGTCAGATTCTGATCGCGCATTCGCCGCAGTATTTTGAGGAATATGCAGAATGGGGCGCCGATGTGGTAGTATCCGGACATGTGCATGGCGGTATTATGAGACTGCCTGTGTTAGGCGGTGTGCTATCCCCGAACATGACGCTCTTTCCGAAGTATGACGGCGGCAGGTTCGTACAGGGCGGATCGACGATGATCTTAAGCAGAGGATTGGGAACGCATACGGTTCCGATTCGTGTTTTTAATCCTGGGGAACTGGTAGTGATCACGATGAAACCCAGGGCATAGAAAGGACAAGCTTGCAATGGCGATTCCTGTAAAATTAGAGGTGTTCGAAGGGCCGTTAGACCTGTTGTTGCACCTGATCGATAAGAACAAAGTAGATATTTATGATATTCCGATCGTAGAGATCACGGAGCAGTATCTGGATTATATCAAACAGATGGAAACAGAAGACATGAATGTGGTGAGCGAGTTTCTTGTTATGGCAGCCACTCTGATCGATATCAAATGCAGGATGCTCCTGCCCAAAGAGATCAATGAAGAGGGAGAGGAAGAAGATCCCAGAGCCGAATTGGTCGAGAAACTGTTGGAGTATAAGATGTGTAAATACATGTCTTTTGAGCTGCGTGACCGCATGGTTGATGCGGAGCGCAGCCTCTACAAGCGTCCGACGCTGCCAAAGGAAGTGGCTGACTACAGGCAGCCGGTGGACTATGAGGAACTGATCGGTGATATGACGCTGCAGAAGCTGCATGAGATCTTTAAGCAGATCATGAAGCGGCAGGAGGATAAGATCGATCCGGTCAGGAGCACTTTCGGAAATATCCAGAAAGATGAGATAGACATGGAACTGAAGACTACTTTTGTGGAGGCTTATGTACGCAGCCACAGGACTTTCAGTTTCCGTCGGCTGCTTGAGAAGCAAAACAGCAAGATGGAGGTCATCGTTACATTTCTTGTGATCCTTGAGATGATCAAGACAGGACGGATCGGCATAGAACAGGAAGACACTTTTTCCGATATTATCATCACCACGAATGAGGCAGCCAATGATGCGCCGCTGCAGCTTACGTCGGTGGCGGAGTAGGATAGAGAGTGCTCCTGCGGTAAATGCGCGGGTTAAGAGAAAGGCGTGGACACAAACATGGAAAGAGCAAAAGCGAAAGCGGTATTGGAGGCAATTCTTTTTACAATGGGAGATTCTGTCAGCATAGATAGTCTGGCTTCCGTGATTGAAGAAGATAAGAAGACAACAAGAGAAATTCTGGAGGAAATGGCGCAGGATTATGATGCGCAGGACAGAGGAATCGGGTTGATGACTCTGGACAACGCTGTGCAGATGTGCACCAAAGGCGAACTGTACGAATATCTCATCAAGATCGCCAAGGCGCCAAGGAAATTTGTGCTGACGGACACGCTTTTAGAGACGCTTTCCATTATCGCATACAAGCAGCCGGTCACAAGGCTTGAGATTGAAAAGGTCAGAGGGGTGAGCTGCGATCATGCGGTCAATAAACTGTTGGAATATGATCTGATCACGGAAGTGGGCCGTTTGGACGCGCCGGGACGGCCGCTGTTGTTTGGAACAACGGAACAGTTCTTAAGAAGTTTTGGCGTGAAGTCCATAGAAGACCTTCCGGAGCTTAACGCGGTACAGATTGAGGAGTTTAAGCAGCAGGCGGAATCAGAAGTGCAGATGCAGCTTGACATTTAACCCGCAGGTGTGACGATCGGACTGATCAGGTATAGAAGCAATATTCTAATAAAAAATGAAAAAATATTAAATTGTACTAATATTTATACAATGTTGTGCCGATATAAGAATTGTAATTATATATTCAATCATCAAATTCCCTGGTACGGTGATGTCGATTCGTGATCTGACAGGATTGGCATATAATCGCAAGGATGCGGAAATTTTGTCGGGGGGGGCAAAAATGCTTTCATTACAGACAAATATAATGGCAATGAATGCCAGTCGCCAGCTTGGTATTACGGCTAAACAAAACGCAAAAAGTACAGAAAAACTATCTTCCGGTTATCGCATTAACAGAGGCGCTGATGATGCGGCCGGTCTTTCAATTTCAGAGAAAATGCGCAGACAGGTGCGGGGATTGATCCAGGCGGCCCAGAATGCTCAGGATGGTATTTCTATGGTGCAGATCGGGGAGGGTGCGCTCAACGAGGTGCATGACATGCTTCATCGTGCCAATGAGCTTGCGGTCAAGGCTGCTACAGGTACGCTGCAGGATGTGGACCGTGCCATGATCGATATGGAGATCCAGCAGCTTAAGGCGGAGATTGACAGAACTGCGCGAAACACCACATTTAACGAAATAAGTTTATTTCCGGAGAACGGACATTCACCGATGTCGACAGGTTTTATGGAAACGAAGCAGTATGATATCACCTATAATCTGAAAGATGGTTCACTGCTGATCAACGGTGCGCAGGCAGGTCCCGGCGCAGCAGGAATGGGACGTGCCGGTGTGAATGCCGTTTCCAGCGGCAATGTGCTGGCGGATACGATCGCCAATGAGATGGTGCCCAATGCGATCAAACAGATTTTTGACGCGTTCCCATCGCTTAAAGATAATGTGGGTACGGATACGATCAATATGTCATTGGAAGTATCCTATATAGACGGCAGAAATAATACTTTGGCATATGCTTCTTTCAGGTACAGCTATGGAGGCGGACGGCCCTATGGCATGGGAATCCGGGTGGACGCCGCAGATTTTAACAATGCGGATGCGGAAGGTACGGGCAGCCGTGCGGAAGCGCTGAAATCCACAATCGCTCATGAGCTGATGCATTCAGTAATGCAGTATACGCTGACAGACGGGATGAGCGGCAGACGCGGCGAGAAATATCCCACATGGTTTACGGAGGGTACGGCGCAGCTTGCAGGCGGTGGTTTCGCCACGGGGTGGAATGATACGCTGTCCTATTATGCGCATTATCTGAAAGATGAGAATGATACAAGTCAGGATAAGAATATCAGCAATTATCTGCAGAAGTTTACGATGGGTCAAAGACCTTATGGACATGGTTATCTGGGAGCTGCCTATATCGGCTGGCTTGCGAACGGTAAGGGCGATGTGACAGGTGAGAACATTGCCAAGGGAATGGATAAGGTATTTAATGATCTTTTAGGTGGTAAGAGTCTGGCGCAGGCGATACAGGGCAATGCAGGAATCAGCGAAGCGCAGTTGAATAAGATGTTCAAAAACGGAGATCAGGGGTTGACTGAATTTGTCAGGAAACTGGCATATAATGCGGGGGACGGCGCCGGTTCCGTCATTACGCCGACACTGGATGTGGGAGGTTCATCGCTTCTTGGCACAGGCGCTCTGGATATGCCTTTCAGGATAGATCCTTTCCAGGTTACCGTGGATTTAAGCGGGCCGTCAATGATCGGACTGCAGGTAGGAGCTGAACCGGGGCAGCACATAGAATTTGATCTGTATAAGATGAATTCGGCGGCGCTTGGTCTGGAAGATCTGAACGTGAAGACTACGGATGATGCGGATCTTGCAATCATAGGCCTTAAGCTTGCGATCGGCTATGTCAGCAATGTGAGAAGCTATTATGGTGCAATACAGAACCGATTGGAACATACGGTGGCCAATCTGGAGAATATTGCGGAGAATACTGCGGCGGCAGAATCGCGTATCAGAGATACCGATATCGCCAAGGAGATGGTGAGGTATTCCAACAACCAGATTTTGATGCAGGCCGGAATATCTGTACTGGCCCAGGCCAATCAGCAGTCTCAGTTGATCATGAGCCTGTTGGATTAACGTTTATATATAATGATTGAGGAGTGGGTCAAATGGGTGAGATATTGAAGATAAACTGTGACGAATGCCGGGAAGAATGGCAGTGCTCAGTCGGCTGCGGATTGCTGCATGGATGGAAAGAGAATGTTATTGCGGCTTTTGAGGAACCGGAGCGGACGGCTGTTTCCAGATGGATGAATGAACAGCAGATCCCGCTGTATGATTTTGCTTATCAGACGGCATCCTGCCCACACTGTAATAAGTTGGTGAGCGTTCCTGTGGTAAGAGGGATTGACACAGATGAAGTGTTTGTGGGAAAATGTCCGGTGTGTGGAGAAACGGTTCAGGTATTTTCCCAGGACGAAGTAGAGCAGACAGCCTGTCCGGTATGTGGAGCCAGAGCGCTTCATGGGAAAGAAATCGGGCATTGGGATTAGAGGATATGCATATATTTTAATGATAAAATATTAGGAATTGTGTATGTATATCTGGAATCAGTGTAAGGCAATTATTAACAGCAAAATATATAGCAAGGCAGTTGTCATAATAATGGCAATTGCCTTGTTTTGCGCTCAGGAGGCATCTGTATGCGTGCAGGCGGCGCCGGCATCCATGAAAGTGGCGTCTGTCTGTGAAGAACAGGATACGCCGGTAAAAGAAGAGAAGTCCGGGAAAGAAGAGCTGCAGCTGTACGCGCAGGCGGCGGTTCTTATGGATGCGGATTCCGGAAGGGTTCTGTATGGTAAGAATGCGGAAGATATACTTCCCATGGCCAGCACTACAAAAATTATGACATGCATTCTGGCGCTGGAGTATGGCAACTCGGATGAGATCGCGGAAGTATCCGCCTATGCGGCAGGCATGCCCAAAGTCAGACTGGGAATGAGGCAGGGGGAGAAGTATCGTCTGGAAGATCTTCTCTATTCCCTTATGCTGGAATCCCATAATGATTCGGCGGTGGTGATCGCAGAGACGGTGGGAGGCAGCGTGGAGCAGTTTGCTTCCATGATGAATCAGAAAGCCAGGGATATAGGCTGTTATGACACTTATTTTATTACCCCCAACGGGCTGGATGCGGTAGTCAACGAGAATGGCAGAGTTCATTCCACCACGGCAAGAGATCTGGCAAAGATCATGGCTTACTGCGTAACCGATTCGCCTGCCAGGGAACAGTTTCTGAAGATTACACGTACGACGGGATATGATTTTGCCGATGCGGAGGGCAGCAGGAGTTTTCACTGCAATAATCATAACGCTTTTCTTGGTATGATGCAGGAAGCGCTTTGTGGTAAAACGGGATTTACAAACAATGCGGGATATTGTTATGTGGGTGCGGTGGAAAGTGAGGGCAGGATCTTCACGGTGGCGCTCCTTGCATGCGGTTGGCCGAACAATAGAAGCTACAAATGGAGTGATATGAAAAAACTGGCGGCCTACGGCATGGAGAAGTATGAGTACAGAGAGATTTATGAAGCCAGGGAGTTTAATGATATTTTGGTGCAAAACGGTATTAGTGTGGAGACAGGATGTCCCTATGAGGAGGCTTATGTAAAGGTCGTGGTGGATGACAGGGGAGAAAAGAGCATATCCTGTCTGCTCTGTGAGGAGGATGAGATAGAAGTCAGGACGCAGGTTGCCGATGTCCTTCAGGCTCCGGTAGCGCAGCGGGAGGAAGTCGGCACAGTCAGTTATTATCTGAATGGAACTTTGATCAGGCGTTATCCGATCATTACGCAGGCGGCGGTGGAAGAACGTACCTATGGATGGCTGTGCAGGTACCTGCTGCAGATATATCTGCCTTAGGACAGGGGAATAGGGCGGAATTGGATATTTTTTAGCGAAATATATACACGGCTTCTTTATGGCATATTTACCATGGGTTCGGACAGAATGACGGTAGGAATTTCTAAATTTTTTCTGAATTTTTTTGGAAAATAATCTAGTCGAGCTGTCGAATCTATGGTATACTACGTTCGTGTGCTATGCACACAATGATAATGTTCTAATTATTTATTATTATGATAAATGGAGGGCTGAAAAATGAGTACTACTTCTCAAGCGAGTCAAAGAATCAACGCTTTGCTCGATGAAAACAGTTTCGTTGAGATCGGTGCGCTTGTAACAGCGAGAGCTACAGATTTCAATCTGAAACAGGAAGAAACTCCTTCTGACGGTGTAGTGACCGGCTATGGAGTGATCGACGGTAATCTTGTGTATGTATATAGCCAGGATGCATCCGTATTAAACGGAACAGTCGGTGAAATGCATGCAAAGAAAATTGCAAACCTCTATGATCTGGCACTTAAGACAGGCGCGCCTGTGATCGGTTTGATCGATTCTGCCGGACTTAGACTGCAGGAGGCTACAGATGCCTTGAATGGTTTCGGCGAGATTTACATGAAAGAGACACTGGCAAGCGGTGTGATCCCGCAGATTACGGCAGTATTTGGAAACTGCGGCGGTGGACTTGCCCTGATTCCTGCAATGACGGACTTTGCTTTTATGGAAGAGAAGAAAGCAAAATTGTTTGTGAATTCTCCGAATGCTTTGGAAGGCAATGAGATTTCCAAGTGCGATACTTCCGCAGCTGCATTCCAGAGTGAGGAAACCGGACTGGTAGATGCAGTTGGGTCTGAGGCTGAGATCATGGCACAGATCAGACAGCTTGTTTCCATGCTGCCGGCTAATAATGCAGAAATCGCAGTAGGCGACTGCACAGACGATCTGAATCGTGCATGTGCACAGATTGCCAACTGTGTAGGCGATACTTCCATCGCATTGTCACAGATTGCAGATGACGGTGTGTTTGTGGAAGTAAAACAGAATTATGCTAAGGATATGGTTGCCGGATTTATCAGATTAAATGGCGCAACCATCGGTGCAGTGGCTAACCGTACAGAAGTATATAATGAAGACGGTGAAGTGACTGATAAATTTGATGCGGCATTGTCTGCAAGAGGCGCTGAGAAAGCAGCGGAGTTCATCAATTTCTGTGACGCTTTTGATATTCCGGTATTGTCTCTGACTAATGTTAAGGGCTTCGCGGCATCTAAATGTTCTGAGAAGAGAATGGCTAAAGCTGTAGGTAAGCTTACATATGCTTTTGCCAATGCAACGGTTCCGAAAGTAAACGTTGTGATCGGCAAGGCATACGGAAGTGCATATGTGGCAATGAATTCTAAGGCAATTGGCGCAGATATCACGATTGCATGGCCGGATGCTGAGATTGGCATGATGGATGCTGGTCTTGCGGCCAAGATCATCTGTGACGGACAAGGCTCAGACGCCATTGACGCGTGTGCAAAAGAGTATGCAGCACTTCAGAATAATGTAACGAGTGCGGCGAAGAGAGGATATGTAGATCAGATCGTGGAGCCTGCTGACACAAGAAAATATGTCATCGGTGCATTTGAGATGCTGGCTACTAAGAGTGAAGGCCGTCCGGATAAAAAACACGGTACAGTGTAGAAAGGATGATGCTTAATATGAAAAAATTATTGACAATATTAGGTGTGATCACCTGTATGGTCGGTTTGTGCGCATGTGGTGAAGAGGAGAAAATAGCAGGACCTTTTACCGATGAGGAATTGATCCAGATCGGTGAGCGGGATGTTATGGTAATCGACACGATCGTGAGCCAGGGTGCGATAGAGCAGTATGCGGGCGACCCGGTTGTATATGCAGCGCTGAACGGTTGGGCTGATGCTTTGGATGAGATTGGTACGTTTGAGGGCACCAATGGAGCCGAGGTTGACATCAGTGAAGAAGAGATCGTGATCAATGTGAATATACTGGGTTCAGACCATGACGCGGTGATGGAGATCATATTTGACAGTGAAATGACTGCACCCATGGGCATGACAACGAATATCGTCTACTCTACGGGAGAGATCATGATGAAAGCGCTCATGAATACGGTAATCGGTATGGGTACCGTGTTTGTCGTGCTGATCATCATCAGTCTTATCATCTCCTGTTTCGGTTTTATTCCGAAGATTCAGGCGAAGTTCCAGAAGAAACCAGAAGCGCCGGCGGCGCCGAGTAATGTGCAGGCTGATCCGGTTGTGACACAGATCGCGGAAAAAGAAGAGCTTTCCGATGATACGGAACTGGTAGCAGTTATTGCTGCGGCGATTGCGGCGTATGAGGGTTCCGGTTCTACAGACGGATTTGTAGTACGATCCATCAGAAAATCTAGTAAGAGTAAATGGCAGAATGCCTAAGAGTCATAGGAGGATATGAATAATGAAAAATTATACAATTACCGTAAACGGAAGCGTATATGATGTAGTAGTGGAAGAGGGAGCAACAAGCGGCGCACCGGTTGCAGCGGCACCTGCAGCTCCTAAGGCAGCGCCCAAGGCGGCTCCGGCACCTGCAGCAGCTCCGGCAGCAAGCGGTGCGGCAGGCAGCGTTAAGATTGAAGCAGGCGCAGCGGGCAAGGTATTTAAGATTGAAGCAAATGTTGGTCAGGCAGTAAAGAAAGGTGATGCTGTTGTGATCGTGGAAGCTATGAAGATGGAAATCCCTGTAGTTGCTCCTCAGGACGGTACTGTAGCAAGCATTAATGTGGCTGTAGGCGATGCTGTTGAGGCGGGCGCATTACTGGCAACATTGAACTAATGAGCTGCCATTTACGGCTTGGCCGTTCATAGCAGTGGATGCATATGTCATACGGTAAAACCGTATGGAGATGCGTCTGAGACTAAAACTACAGGAGGTTAATAAAATGTATATAGTTGACACGCTTAACAATCTGATACATCAGACCGCTTTCTTTAATCTGGAAGTGGGCAACTATATTATGATTGTTGTAGCACTTGTATTTCTATATCTGGCAATCGCCAAAGGATTCGAGCCGCTTCTGCTTGTTCCGATCGCATTCGGCATGCTGCTTGTCAATATCTATCCGGATATTATGGCTCCTTATGGAGAAGGCGGTCATGGCGGCGGTTTGCTGTACTATTTCTATAAGCTGGACGAGTGGGCGATTCTGCCGTCTCTGATCTTTATGGGTGTCGGCGCGATGACAGACTTTGGTCCTCTTATTGCGAATCCTAAGAGCTTTTTGTTAGGTGCGGCAGCTCAGTTTGGTATTTTTGCCGCATATTTTGGTGCGATCGCATTTGGCTTTAACGACAAGGCTGCGGCTGCAGTTTCTATCATTGGTGGAGCAGACGGCCCTACATCTATCTTCCTTGCAGGTAAGCTGGGACAGACAACGCTGCTTGGTCCGATCGCTGTGGCGGCTTATTCCTACATGGCTCTTGTGCCGATCATTCAGCCGCCGATCATGAAGCTTTTTACGACAGAGAAAGAAAGAAAGATTAAGATGGGACAGCTTCGTCCTGTCAGCAAACTGGAGAAGATTCTTTTCCCGATCATCGTAACGATCGTTGTATCACTGATTCTTCCTACCACAGCGCCTCTCGTAGGTATGCTGATGTTAGGTAACCTGTTTAGAGAGTCCGGTGTTGTAAGACAGTTGACAGACACGGCTTCTAACGCGCTGATGTATATCGTGGTTATCGTTCTTGGTACATCCGTAGGAGCTACCACAAGTGCAGAGGCATTCCTTAACATGGATACGATCAAGATCGTTGTGTTAGGTTTGGCGGCATTTGCTTTCGGTACGGCGGCAGGCGTATTGTTCGGCAAGCTGATGTGTGTACTGACCAAGGGTAAGGTAAATCCGTTGATCGGTTCTGCAGGTGTATCTGCCGTTCCTATGGCAGCGAGAGTATCCCAGAAAGTTGGTGCGGAAGCTGATCCTACCAATTTCCTGCTGATGCATGCTATGGGTCCTAACGTAGCAGGTGTTATTGGTACCGCTGTTGCAGCCGGCACGTTCATGGCAGTATTCGGTGTATTCTAAGTAAGTAATCTGTTACGGTGACAGCGTGTCCGTGACATGACCAATATTCAGAGAGAATAGATTAAAATCAGAGATTTTTCACATGTTAATTTGTGCCGGCGCTGCTGCGTCCTGGTTTACAAATCAGCAGGCTGAGAGAAAGGAATAGGTTATTAAAATGGCAGAACAAAAACCAGTTAAGATTATGGAAACAGTTCTCCGTGATGCACATCAGTCTTTGATCGCAACAAGAATGCCTACAGAGATGATGCTTCCGATCGTGGAGAAAATGGATAAAGTCGGCTACCATGCAGTAGAGTGCTGGGGCGGCGCTACGTTTGATGCTTCCTTACGTTTCTTGAAGGAGGATCCGTGGGACAGACTGAGAAAGTTAAGAGACGGATTTAAGAATACTAAATTGCAGATGCTCTTCAGAGGTCAGAATATTCTGGGTTATAGACCTTATGCTGACGACGTTGTAGACAGCTTCGTAGAGAAATCTATTGCCAATGGTATTGACATTATCCGTATTTTCGACTGCTTGAATGATCTTAGAAACCTGCAGGAAGCAGTAAATGCGACCAATAAGGTTAAAAAGCAGGAAGGCAGAGGACATGCGCAGGTAGCGCTTTCCTACACATTGGGCGATGCTTATACAATGGAATACTGGACAGATATGGCTAAGAAGATTGAGGAGATGGGCGCTGATTCTATCTGTATCAAGGATATGGCGGGTCTGCTTGTTCCTTACAAGGCTTCCGAGCTGATCTCTGCAATGAAGTCCGTGACGAAGCTCCCGATCCAGCTTCATACACACTATACATCAGGTGTGGCAAGTATGACATATCTGAAAGCAGTAGAGGCAGGCGTGGATGTGATCGACTGTGCGATCTCTCCTTTTGCGATGGGTACTTCCCAGCCTGCAACCGAAGTTATGGTTGAGACATTCAAGGGTACACCCTATGATACAGGCTATGATCAGACAATTCTGGCTGAGATCGCTGACTATTTCAGACCTTACAGAGACGAGTGCCTTGCCAGCGGACTGCTTAATCCCAAGGTTATGGGTGTTGATATCAAGACGCTGTTGTACCAGGTACCGGGCGGTATGCTGTCCAACATGGTAAGCCAGTTGAAAGAGCAGAATGCTGAAGACAAATATTACGACGTACTCAGAGAGATTCCGGAAGTTAGAAAGGATCTCGGTGAGCCGCCGCTTGTTACACCGTCTTCCCAGATCGTTGGTACACAGGCTGTATTTAACGTGCTGATGGGTGAAAGATATAAGATGGCTACCAAGGAGACCAAGGCAGTTCTGCGTGGTGAGTATGGTCAGACTGTTAAACCTATGAATCAGGAGATCATCGATAAGGTTATTCCGGGCGAAAAGAGAATTACCTGTCGTCCTGCGGATCTGATCGAGAACGAGATGGATAAGCTGGAGAGCGAGATGAAAGAGTGGAAACAGCAGGATGAGGACGTACTGTCCTATGCACTGTTCCCTCAGGTTGCTACCGACTTCTTCAAGTATCGTCAGGCACAGCAGGAGAAAGTGGATATGAATGTGGCAGACACTAAGAATGCTGCATATCCTGTTTAGGATGCAGCAAGCGGTTATCAGTCGGTAATATGGCAGGGCCGCAGGCTTCATTATACAAACAAAAAGAGAGGGAACGGGTGTGATACCCGTTCCCTTTTTGCATAAATTTCATACGGCCCGAATGTATAGGAAATAAAGGGATTGACGGGGATTGCATGATATATTATAATAACATATGTTACCAAAAGATGATGCATATGCAGTACAAGAGAGGGTATATCTTATGGCAAGAAAAGAGACGATTACGAAAGAGGAGATACTGAATGCGGCGTTTCAGATGACCAGAGAGAACGGTTTTGCCCAGGTGAGCGCCAGAACTCTGGCAGCCAGGGCGGGATGTTCCACACAGCCGATTTTCCGTGTCTATAAGAACATGGAAGAGCTGGGAGAGGATTTGTTTCACAAAGCGGTGCAATTCTATAACAACTATTATGAGAATTTCCCCAAAACGAGCAGCAAGCCTTTCGTAAACATGGGACTGGCATATATTCGCTTCGCACAGGAGGAACAGCAGTTATTTAAACTTCTGTTCATGGCTGAGAATCGTCATGGCAAGAGCCTCTATGACCTGCTAAATGGGGAGAATGGCACGGTCGTTAAAGAAATTGGCAGCGCTAAGGCCTATGGCTGTAAGGATCCAAGCGGTATGTTTATGAGAATGTGGATCTTTATTCATGGATCGGCATGTATGTCGTTAACCGGTGATTATGATCTGCAGGAAGCGGATACGGTCAAGCTTTTGGAGGAATCATACACGGCGTTTCTGAATTTATAAAGGCAACAGGATGTGGGAATAAACTGGAAAGGCGTATTTGCGATAAAATATGGTTATACAGAATCGATATGACATTATCACAAGGATTAATGAACATTACGGTAAAATGAGCAAAGGCCAGAAAGCAATTTCTGCTTTTATATATGATCATTATGATCAGGCAGTGTTTATGACTGCAGCCAAGCTTGGAGAGACGGTAGGGGTCAGCGAGTCTACCGTTGTTCGTTATGCAATGTTTATCGGCTATAACGGTTATCCGGAGTTCCAGCGGGATCTGGAAGACTGGGTGCAGAATAAGATTAATTCGGTACAGAAGATTGGGGCAAAATACGGGAAAAGTACACAGTCGGAGATACTGACATCCGTGTTGGAAGCAGATATTGAGAAGCTTCAGGACACGATACATAGTCTCGATCCGGTGGCATTTGAAACGGCGGTGGATATCATTCTGGAGGCAAAGAGCGTTTATGTGATGGGGGTCAGAAGCTGTGAGCCTTTAGCAGATTTTCTGCATTTTTATCTGAATATGATTCGCGGGAATGTGATATTACTTAAGACCACAAGTGTGTCGGAAACATTTGAGCAGATGATACGTATAGATGAACAGGATGCGATGATCGGTATCAGTTTTCCCAGATATTCCATGCGTACGCTCAAGGCGATGGAGTTTGCAAACGACAGGAATGCCAAAGTGATTACCGTCACGGATTCCGTACACTCTCCTATGAATTTGTATTCTTCCTGTAATCTGCTTGCCAGAAGCGATATGGTTTCTATCGTAGACTCTCTTGTGGCGCCGCTGAGTGTGATCAATGCGCTGGTGGTCGCAATGTGCCTGAAGCGCCCTGAGGATGTCAAAAAGAATCTGAAGAATCTGGAAGAGGTATGGAATAACTATCAGGTTTATCTCAACGATGAGATCAACTTTATTGACGAGGAACCTATGCTGAATTATTCCCTGCGTAAAAAAGAAGATTGAAATCCGATGTGTTTCAGTGCTGCGGATAAAATAAAAGGGCGTCATAGATCGGGCAGAATGGATATAAGATGAGTGAAGTGATCGTAATAGGAGGCGGTGCGTCAGGAATGATGGCGGCATACGCTGCCGCAGAGGGCGGACATCGTGTCTCCTTGTTGGAGAAGAATGATAAATTAGGTAAAAAAATATATATTACAGGTAAAGGACGCTGCAATGTAACGAATGCCTGTGAGCCGGACAAACTCTTTGAGAATGTGGTGAGCAATCCTAAATTTCTCTACAGTGCGTTCGGCTGTTTTGATAATCACAAGATGATGGAATTACTTCGTTCGGCGGGATGTCCGCTGAAAGTGGAGCGTGGAGAGCGCGTCTTTCCGGTATCGGATCATGCATCAGACGTAACAGCTGCATTGGAGCGGCTGCTGCGGCAGAGAAATGTTGAGATCAGGCTGCGGACGACTGTCAGGGAAGTGACAGCGCAGGATGGAGCGGTGACGGGCGTTATGCTTGCAGACGGCAGGAAAATGGAAGCGCGGGCGGTAGTGCTGGCGGCGGGAGGTTTGTCTTATCCAACGACAGGTTCTACGGGAGACGGTTACCGGATTGCAGAGCAGCTGGGCCACAGCCTCAAAGAGTGCACCCCGGCGCTTGTGCCTATGGAGATTGAAGAATCCTGGTGCAGCATGCTGCAGGGGCTGTCTCTTAAAAATGTTACGTTGACGATGTACTGTGGCGCAAAAAAGATCTGGCAGGGATTCGGAGAAATGCTGTTTACCCATTTTGGTATCAGTGGACCGCTTGTTCTTTCAGCCAGCAGTTATTATAATAAATGTAAAGATAAAGATGATGTTACTGTCATGGTGGATTTAAAACCAGCGCTCGAAGCAGAGCATCTGGACAAGCGTATCCTGCGGGATTTTGAACAAAATCTGAACAAACAGTTTAAAAATGTAATCGGAGGGCTGTATCCATCCAGGCTGATCCCGGTGATGGTGGATATTTCAGGGATTGACGCTGAGAAAAAGATTCATGAGATTACAAAGCAGGAGCGGATGCGTCTGGTGGAGCTGACAAAGGGGCTTAGGATGAGCGTGACCGGTCTGAGGGATTATGCGGAAGCTATCATCACACAGGGCGGTATCAGGGTTAAAGAAATCAATCCATCCACTATGGAGTCCAAGCTTATCAGAGGATTGTATCTGGCAGGAGAGATGCTTGATCTGGATGCGGTTACCGGTGGTTTTAATCTGCAGATCGCATGGTCCACGGGCTATCTGGCGGGAAACAGTATAGCGGATCAGAGTATGTGAGGGAACCAAAAGAAGAAAGAAGAGGGCAGATATCATGGAAGAGAGAAGCTTTAATATTGCGATAGATGGGCCGGCAGGGGCAGGCAAGAGTACGATCGCGAAGATGATTGCAAAGAAATTAGGTTATATCTATGTGGATACGGGGGCGATGTACCGCGCTATGGCGCTCTTTTTGATCAGGGAGCAGGTGAAACCGTCGGAGACGGAGAAGATTAATGAAAAGTGCAGGGAAGCGGATATTTCGATCGGTTACGAAAATGGAGAGCAGATCGTATATTTAAACGGAGAGAATGTCAATGGATATATCAGGACGGAGGAAGTGGGTAATATGGCGTCGGCCAGCAGCCCGAATCCCAATGTGCGCAGGAAACTGGTGGAGCTTCAGCAAAAACTGGCGGCTAGCACGGATGTAGTCATGGACGGCAGGGATATCGGCACATGTGTGCTGCCCGACGCGCAGGTAAAGGTGTATCTGACGGCGGACAGCAGGGTACGTGCGGAAAGAAGATATAAAGAGCTTGTGGAGAAAGGCGTTTCCTGCGACCTTGATAGGATAGAGAAAGACATTGTGGAACGTGATCATCAGGATATGACAAGAGAAATTTCGCCGCTGATGCAGGCAAAAGACGCGGTGCTGGTAGATTCTTCCCACATGACGATCGAGGAAGCGGTGGAAGCGGTGATCGCGCTTGCAGGTAAGTGATATAAGCAGGCGGTGCAAAGTGGGGGACAGGCAGTTATGGATATCATTTTAGCCGAACACGCAGGATTCTGCTTCGGGGTAAAAAGAGCGGTAGAACAGGTATATGAACAGGCAAAAACAGGTAAGCCGATCTATACATACGGCCCCATCATACATAATGAGGCGGTTGTAAAAGATCTCGAGCGTAAGGGTGTACAGGTGATCGACACGGAGGAACAGCTTCGCGAGATCACGGATGGAACGGTGGTCATCCGTTCGCACGGAGTGTCAAAACATGTGTGTGAGACGATAGCCGCGCAGGGATTGGAGTGTGTGGATGCTACATGCCCTTTTGTCAAAAGGATCCATAACATCGTGGAAACGGAGAGCAAAGCGGGCAGGCAGATCATCATCATTGGTAACGCGGGACACCCGGAGGTAGAGGGAATCATGGGGTGGTCCGAAGAACCTGCGATTGTCATAGAATCGATTGAAGAAGCACGTAATTTAGAATGTGAACAGGGCCGTGAGATATGCGTTGTTTCACAGACGACATTTAACTACAATAAATTTCAAGATATGGTTGAAATTTTTAAAAGAAAAGGTTACAATATTAATGTTGTGAATACTATATGTAACGCTACGGAAGTGCGACAGACTGAGGCTAGGAAGATAGCCGCTCAAGTCGATGTTATGATAGTAATAGGTGGGAAACATAGTTCTAATACAAGGAAGCTATATGAAATCTGCATGCAGGAGTGTGCAAATACGTATTTCATACAGACACTTGTTGACTTGCATCTGGAGTTACCTAAATCTGTCCGACTGGTGGGTATTACAGCAGGGGCATCCACCCCAAACAATATTATCGAGGAGGTTCAAAATTATGTCAGAGTTAACTTTTGAACAAATGTTAGACGAGTCTTTCAAGACAATACACACAGGAGAGGTTGTTGAAGGTACCGTTATTGATGTGAAACCGGAAGAGATCATTCTCAACATCGGATATAAGTCAGATGGTGTTCTTACCAGAAATGAATATACAAACGAACCGAATGTAGATTTGACAACCATTGCCAAACCCGGCGATACGATGGAAGTGAAAGTTTTGAAAGTAAACGATGGTGAGGGACAAGTTCTTCTTACCTATAAGCGCCTTGCAGCAGACAGGGGCAATAAGCGGATTGAGGAAGCATACAATAACAGAGAAGTGCTTAAGGCCAAAGTGGCACAGGTGTTAGACGGCGGTTTAAGCGTTGTTGTGGAAGAGGTAAGAATCTTTATTCCGGCAAGCCTTGTATCCGACACATATGAGAAAGACCTGACCAAATACGCAGGACAGGAAATTGAATTTATCATCAGCGAGTACAATCCGAAGAGAAGACGGTACATCGGAGACAGGAAACAGTTGATCATGGCTGAGAAAGCTGAGTTACAGAAGAAGCTGTTTGAGACGATCAAAGTGGGAGATACCGTAGAGGGTACTGTTAAGAACGTAACAGATTTTGGTGCATTCATCGACCTTGGCGGATGTGACGGACTCCTCCATATCTCTGAGATGTCATGGGGCAGAGTGGAGAATCCCAAGAAAGTATTTAAAGTTGGCGATGTAATGAAAGTCCTGATCAAAGATATTTCCGGAACGAAGATCGCGCTCAGCCTGAAATTCGAAGATCAGAATCCATGGAAAGATGCAGCAGATAAATATGCAGTAGGCAATGTAGTGACAGGCAAAGTGGCACGCATGACTGATTTCGGTGCATTTATCGAACTGGAGGCCGGAATCGATGCATTGCTTCATGTATCACAGATTTCCAAAGAGCATATCGAGAAACCTGCTGATGTACTTAAGGTTGGTGAGGAAGTAACGGCTAAGGTGGTTGATTTCAATGAGGCAGATAAGAAGATCAGCTTAAGCATCAAGGCTATGTTCGCTCCTGAACCGGTGGAAGAGAGAGCTGATGAGGATGCAGACGTTGTTTCTGTAGATATCGATGCGGTGATCTCAAGCGAAAGTGATGAAGATACGGAGGCATAAACAAGGTATACGGGCATGACGATGCCGGATGGAGTGTAGTTGCGGATAAGAGATATATAAGAATAAGATAATTAACAGGCGGTGAAGACTATGGCATATGATTATGAGTATTTCAAAAAGGCAGTGTATGATTTGACAAAGATTGATTTGAATGCTTATAAAGAGAAGCAGATGAAGCGTCGAATCGATACGTTGATTGCAAAAAATAAGATTGTAGGCTATGAAAAGTATATTGCAGCATTGAAATCGGACCGTAATATGTTTGATGAATTTGTAAATTATCTGACGATTAATGTGTCTGAGTTCTATCGTAACGTGGATCAATGGAAACTTTTGGATCAGGAGATTTTCCCCGATCTGATCAAGCGTTACGGTAAAAACCTCAAGATTTGGAGCGCGGCATGTTCTACAGGAGATGAGCCGTATTCACTTGTTATGGCGCTTTCCAAGCATCTGCCTCTGAACCAGATCAAGATATATGCAACAGATCTGGATAAACAGGTTATCGCGAAAGCGAAAGCCGGACTGTATTCCGCAAAGAGCGTCGTGGGTGTTCCGGAGGATCTTAAGAAGAAATACTTTACAAAGATTGGTCCTTCCTATCAGATTTCAGATGAGGTTAAATCAAGGGTAGAGTTTAAAGAGCATAATCTGCTGAAAGATACATACCCTACGGACTATCATTTGATCGTATGCCGTAACGTGCTCATCTATTTTACAGAGGAAGCAAAGGATGAAGTTTTCCGTAAGTTCCAGAGAAGCCTTAAACCGGGCGGATATCTCTTTATTGGAAGTACGGAGCAGATTATCAATCATAAAGAAGTCGGATTTGACAGGAAGAATTCTTTCTTCTATCAGAGACCGATGTAAGCGTATGGTTTAAATGTGGAATTGAATGAATGTAGGTGATTATAGGGACATTTTCTTACGAGAGTGTCCCTGTTTTTAGATATTTTACTACTTTGGGCATAAAATGACCGGTGAAGAGATCATGGTATCTTTTCGCCGGTCAAGTGCATTGTATGAGTCTTCGTCTCAGTATGTCTTAGCCATTCGGCTAAGCAGATACTGTGCATAACGGGAGAAGAGTGCGCGGTCTGTCTTGCGTTCCTCGGTCAGTTCAAAGAACAGTTCTCTGCTCTTATAGTCCCGCTTAAAGAAAGGTTCCATAAAGACGTCCCATTGGGGCAGGTAAGTGGAAAGCTTGCGTGTATAACATGTGGCAGCGCTGGCCTGTGTCCTGTGTTCTTTATCCACAAATGTGGCTACGGATTTATGAAGCGCCGTATCCTCCGCCGGAAGATAATAATAGTCTTTGTAATTAGAGTAAAAATATTTCATTTCTTCTTCATAGACAGGCACTTTCAGGATTCCCTCGTCTGCTTCGCCGCTGAAATAGCAGCCGTTAGAGAGATTGGCGATGGGCAGCGGCAGCGGTGTGGGAAGTTCCAGTTTCATCAACAGTTCCTGTTTGTCATGGCCGTGATAGTCCACAAAGCTGTTAGACTGTACTTTTTTGGCCTTGAGCGGTGTGTTGAACAGGTCATAGAAAGCCAAGAGCGGCAGAATCTGCAGCATTCCTTTCATGTCCTCGCTGTTGTGCAGGAGCAGAACACGCAGGGCTTCCTCATTGGGTTTGTTGACATATTCGTGGTAGATGCCGATCAGTTCACCACCGTTATAGGTGTCCTCTCTGTCGATCCCCATCAATTCTTCTAATGTTTTCTGCTTGCAATTGGGCGTATGGAGGAAAAACTTGTAAGGTGAAATCCTCTTATAGATATCAATTCCTTCAAAATTGTCAAAATTGTATGCCAGCTTATACATTTCACATTTCTGCAGCAGGTAGGGAAGATCAAAATTATTGCCGTTAAAATGGATCAGATGGGTGAAGTCAGCCGCAAAGGAGAAGAAGTCTTTCAGAATTGACAGTTCATCTTCGTAGTTAACGGCAAACCACTGCTTAATGCGCCAACAGCCGGAGTAGAAATAGGCCGCTCCGATCATATACAGTGAAGAACTCCTGGCAGTAAAGCCAGTCGTTTCGATATCAATGAACAGCAGCTGTTCAAGCGGTGCAATGCGCTCTAAAGGATATTGTATCGTATAATTCTCAAGTGTCTGGTTGATTGTCCGCATAATGTTCTCCTATGACAAATAACTTAGTTACTACATAACTGTTTATCCCGAAATAGCCGGTGCTCAACTATTGTATATATTAACATATTTTTTGAATTAACAGTAGTTTTTTTCGTCGAAAAATAGTATATTGGTAGAGTAGGTTATTGCGGAGGGAATCCTGCCGGATTTACTTCCGATGATCGAATAATGATATTAAACGGAAAGAGGGGAGTAGAATGTCGAAATTAACTTTTCAGGGCGGCATCCATCCTTATGATGGCAAAGAATTGTCCAAGGATAAGCCTATTAAAGCTGTGCTGCCCAAGGGCGATCTGGTATATCCGTTGTCACAGCACATCGGTGCACCTGCCAAGCCGGTCGTAGCCAAAGGGGATCATGTGCTGACCGGACAGAAAATTGCGGAGGCGGGCGGCTTCGTGTCGGCGCCAATCTACGCCACAGTGTCAGGCACTGTCAAATCCATTGAGCCGAGGCGCGTCGTTACAGGTGACAATGTGATGAGCATTGTGATCGAGAATGACGGTCTGTATGATGAGGTGGAGTATCCGCCTGTCAAGCCGGTTGAAGAGATGACAAGAGAAGAGATTATTGAGCGGATTAAGGAAGCCGGTATTGTCGGTATGGGTGGGGCAGGATTCCCGACCTTTATCAAGCTGTCTCCCAAGGAGCCGGAGAAGATTGATTATGTGATCGCCAACTGTGCCGAGTGTGAACCTTACCTTACATCCGATTACAGAAGAATGCTGGAGGAGCCGGAGAAACTGGTCAAGGGCCTGAAAGTATCCTTACAGCTGTTCCCCAATGCGAGAGGCATATTGGCAGTGGAAGACAATAAGCCTGACTGCGTTGAACTTTTAAAGAAAGTGACGAAAGATGAACCGCGCATCAGCGTGAAAGCGTTGAAGACCAAATATCCGCAGGGGGCGGAGCGGCAGATCATATATGCGGCAACAGGCAGAGCCATTAATTCTACCATGCTTCCGGCGGATGCAGGATGTGTGGTCAACAATGTAGATACTGTGGTGGCAATCTATCATGCGATCTATGAGGGTAAACCTCTGATGAACCGTATTGTCACTGTGACTGGTGACGCGGTGGCAGATCCCAGGAATTTCATCGTCAGGATCGGTACGAACTATCATGAACTAATCGAGGAAGCCGGTGGATTCAAAGAAGAACCGGTGAAGATCATTTCCGGTGGTCCGATGATGGGATTCGGTATTTTTGATCTGGATGTTCCGACGACAAAAACGGCATCCGCATTATTATGCCTGACGCAGGATGATGTGTCGCGCATGGAGCCCAGTGCATGTATCAAATGCGGGCGCTGTGTGGAGGCTTGTCCAAGCCGTCTGGTTCCGAACAAACTGGCTGTATATGCACAGAATTATGCCGAAGAGGAGTTTCTTGCGCTTGAGGGCCTGGAATGTGTGGAATGCGGCTGCTGCAGTTTCGTATGTCCTGCTAAGAGACCATTGACGCAGTCTATTAAATCTATGCGTAAAATACAGCTTGCGAAGAAGAAAAGGTAGGAAGAAAGGAGCACAGACAAGGATATGAATGATTTGATGAA
>ERZ808051.223-NODE-223-length-73118-cov-4.510973_pt1 | contig 73118 bp, 64 predicted proteins | sample MGYA00380199_ERZ808051 | MGnify/ENA primary metagenome ERZ808051 (study PRJEB31490, sample SAMN06133391) | mouse gut metagenome | isolation source: J11 | host: mice | place: China: Chengdu | collected 2015-05 ... | reverse complement strand
ACGGTAGATTCTGTAGTCACTCAGCTTGGCTCCGGTCTGCCTACCGCAGCTGCAGCAGACAATCGTCAATACACACAGGAGAAAGACCATGCCTGACCCTTTCATCCTCTTCCTCATCTTCTTCCCCCTCCTCCTACCTGACACAGGTATAATTATCCCCGGCCGCGCCGAATCCCACTGTATCCACCACTTTTCCCAATACCTGGTCATAGAGCACGATGTCGATTCCCTGGTCTGCCCGCTTATACTCCTGGCGGTCAATGATGACATGGATCTGCTCCCCGTCTTCCCGTATTACTATATCACTGTGGTTAATTCCCATATGATAAAAACAGCTCTCCCTGGCGCCCTCATACCGCAGAGTCCCGCTCTCCAGTACCCAGGCTCCCTCTGTCCGGAAAAAGGCTTCTCCGATCCCCAAGTTCGCCAAATTCTCCGACAGGCTCTCCACATCGCCGGCCAGATATTGCCCTCTCGTCACAAGGATCGCCGTATATCCGTCCAATCGGGATATCCTGTCCAGATAAAGCTTCAAGTCCACTGTCTCTTTCAGCTCCTGGTTCTGCAGCTGGCGCTTCCACATCGCCAGATTTTCGTCCCACAGCCGGTACTGCGATTCCCCTCTTCTGTCCTTTAACCCATAATGAGAGGTCAGATATTCTCCCATATATTTCGTCACTTTTTGGGCTCCATAGGAATTGGTATGTCCCGTATCCGAAAAATCCCTGGCCGTATCCAGCTGCAGTTCCTCCTGCAGGGCGATCATGTTCAAAAAGGGCACACCATTGGCATCTGCGATCCCCTCTGCATATCTGTACTGCATCTGCGTCCATTCGTCTGCCCAAAAAGGCGCCAGGAAAAAGCACAGTTCCACATCAGCCTCCCTGGCCAGCGCAATGATCTCTGTAAGCCACTGCTCTGTCTCTTCCGGAATCCTCCAACTCTCCTCCCCTGCATACACAGGCAGTTCCCCAAGGCCATCCATCCAGGAAAAACCCTGCTCCCACCCCATGTACAGCCGCATTTCCGGTTCCGGCCTGAAATCTCTTTCCGTCAATTCGGCATACCGCGTATGGATGATCGGCCATTTCAGCAGAATATCCCTTTTTTCCGCATCCTCCGCAATACTGTCCACCGCTTTTGCGAAATTATCCGAAAAGCGATATCCCAAAAGGTTCCGATACAGATTCCCCTTTACCTGATATCCCTCCAGACTGCTGTAATACATTTCCAGACAAATTACGGCAGGCTTCTGCGTCTTCAGCAGTTCTTTCATGCAGTAATAGGAGCTGGCCATATCCTGTCCAGAAATGGATAAGTTGTAAGCCGCCATTCCGTACTGTTCCCACAGCTCTGCCGTGATAATCGAGCTATAGCAATGGCTGCTCCCCAGAAACGCCACATCTACCACATTCTCCTCCAGTGAATAAAAGGTGTCCATGGCAGATCTGTAGTCACCTCCCGTGTCTTTCCAGGAGAGCACCTTGTATAGATGCCGATACAGCAATACCGCTATCACACAAAACAGAATCGCTTTTGCTGCGTTTCCAAGCTTCATTCCCATACCTCCGCCCTCTTAAAACTGAAAGTAGATAAATTGAGAGGACTCAAACTGTATCCCGTAGATTCCAAACACCAAAGATGCCGCCATCATTGCAAACAGCACACCCCACCGAAACCAGATGCACTGCCCGGCCAGAAATTCCGGTAGTGACTGCTTCTTCAGATAGCGAACCAGATCCGCCAGAAAGAGGAACACCACCCCGGCCAGCAGTATATTCATCTCGGCCCGGTCCAGTCCCAGGGAATAAATCTCACCATTAAAAAATGACCATGGGTCCCACCTTGTGACAATGCGCCTACAGTATTCCAACGCAGCCCGAAGCCCGTTGGACCTGAAAAAAATCCACGCCACATCCACCAGAACAAAAGTAATCACCGTCTGCGCCGCCTTATAGCTGAAGCTTTCCGTCTTTGTGCAAAACAGAGCATTCACCCTCTGCCGGAATCCCTTTGTCAGATCCCCTGCCACCTGATATATGCCGTGCAGAAGCCCCCATGCCAGAAAAGTCATCCCGGCACCGTGCCAAAGGCCGCTGACCGCAAAGGTAATCAGCAGATTTCGATATTTCTTCAGCCGGGAACATCGGCTGCCGCCCAAGGGGATATAGACATAATCCCTGAACCATGTGCTCAGTGAGATATGCCATCTGTGCCAGAATTCCGATATGGATCTGGCAAAGTAGGGCGTATTGAAATTTTCCATCAATTCAAAGCCCATGACCCTGGCGGCTCCGATGGCTATGGAGGAATAGCTGGCAAAATCGCAGTATATCTGCAATGCGAACCCTAGGGCGCCGGCGATCAGCGCCACAGCCCCATACATATAGTAACTGTCGAAAACCGTGTTCACCAGGATCGCCGCTCTGTCCGCAATCACCATCTTCTGGAACAGCCCCCAAACCATCAGCATCAGTCCGCCCGTTATGTTCTCATAGTTCCATACCTTTATTTTCTCCGTCCGGCGCAGCTGCCGGAGGAGATTTCCGGAGCGTTCAATGGGCCCTGCCACCAGCTGCGGGAAAAAGGATACAAACAAAGCATATCTGAAAAAGTTCTTCTCCGGCTCTATCTCTCCCCTGTATATGTCTAAGGTATAGCTCAGGGCCTGGAATGTATAGAAAGAAATTCCCACCGGCAGCAGCACGTCAAAAGGCTTGTCCAGCAGCTCCCACCCTATTCTGCCCAGGATTCTGTTGCTGATGTCCAGAAAGAAGTCAAAATATTTAAAGAAAAACAGAAGCCCCAGATGAAAGGCCAGACAGACACTTAACGCCACTCTCCTGGCCGTTTTCCCCCGGCAGCCAAAAACAAATCTTCCGGTAAACCATGTGACGAGAGTGGACGATAGTATCAGAGCAATATATTTTACGTTCCAGCACATATAAAAGTAATAGCTGGCCAGCAGAAGCCATAAATAGCGCGCTTTCTTTGGTACAATAAAATAAATCAATACCACAATCGGGAAAAAAACCAAAAAATGAACAGAATTGAATAACACTCCTGACCTCCACCTATCTCACCGGTATTCAAAAAATCACTGCAGACTTTCCCATGAAATCCGTTTTCCCAGCCACTTATCATTATCCTTTTAAGCCGCTGCTTTGTCAAGGTAAATTTGGAGTGTTATCCCATTTCCCGTCATCTTTTCTTCAGCATCTTCTTCTCGCCCCTGCCGTAGATTTTCATGGTGATATACGCTTCCGCTATAAGCAGAACCGTGGACAGCAGACTAAATATACCGCCCAGCGCATAGCCGCCGATCATGGTCAGCTCTGCGGCCACGCCGAAGCCTATCACCAATGAGGCGCAGAATTTGTTGTATTTCTTCACATCTTCCACCTGAATGGGAAATTTGTTGAATACCTTGTTCCTCTCCTCGCTGCTCAGAATCTTTGAAGCCACATATACACATGTCCCGCCGATGAATAAAAAGATAATAAAGTCCATACGTTCCTCCTGTCTATTCTCCGTATATTTTTTCCTTTAAATACCTGATGTTGGCCTCAAAATTCACCTGCAGCACCGCCATTCCCCGAATGGTTACGTCTGTGTAGGTGTCCGGCTGCGGGATATTGTCTGACACAATATCGTAGGTCAGCAGCTTCCCGGCCATCAGGCTTAAGCGAAAGCATTCGCTCTGTGTCAGGTTCGTGGTCAGATTCGGCATCAGGCTGTCCACCAGGCCTCCGGCATTGGTAAGCACGGCGCCGGGAAGCTTTCCGATCACGGCTGTCAGGATCTTCCTCTGGCGCTCCGTCCTGCCAAAGTCCGTGCCGATATAGCGGTTCCTGCTGTAGGCCAGGGCCTGGGGGCCGTTTAGATGCACTTCCACAGGGCCGTTCTCCGCCACGGAAGCGTCCATATTGTCCGTTCCGTCCGGCCTGCCTGTCAGCATATTGTACTCCCACAGATAGCCGTTCACATACTCTATCTCGCCCTTGCTCAATTCCAGATCAATACCGCCCACCGCGTCCACCAGATTTGCAAAAGCCTCAAAGTTCACCAAAATGTACCGGTTCACCGGAATGTCAAAATTCTGCTCGATGGTGTCCATAAGAAGCCGGGCGCCGCCGAAAGCATACGCCGCATTCAGACGATTGCCCTCGTAGCCGGGAATGTCCACGTAAATATCCCTCAGCAGGGAAGTCATATAAATCTTCTTTGTCCTGCTGCTGATGGACAAAAGAATCATGGCATCGGACCGGCCGTCCTCCCCGTTCTCCCGGGAGTCATTGCCGATGAGCAGAATGTTAATCACACCGTCCTGCTTCATGGGTTCGGCAGCCTCGGCCTCAAGCTCCCTGTAATTCATTTTCGCGTATACCGCTCCTACCAGCTGGTACAGGCCCACGCCCAGCAAAGCGATAATGAGTACCGCAGCTATCAGAAATCTCTTTAGCCGGGACTTTTTCTTATGGGGTTTCCTCTGCGTGTTCCGGCCTTTTTGTTTACCCTTGGACATCCGGGAATCCTCCTTTTGCTCATTCTCCGTCTCTTTGGAATTCCCTTTCTTCCGCGCCTTTTTCTTTCCGGAAGCGGCTTTCTCCTCCTGGTACTCTGCGTGCTCTTTCTTTCTCTTCCGGGGCGGTTTCTCCTCGCTCTCTTTGTACCGGTTGCCTCTTCTTGGAGGCTCCTCCTCGTTCTCTTCGTACCGGTTGCCTCTTCTTGGGGGCTCCTCCTCGCCGACTTCGTACCGGTTGCTTCTTCTCCGGGGCTCCTCCTCGCCGACTTCGTACCGGTTACCTCTTCTCCGAAAAGGCCTGGCTGTCTCCTCCCAGTCTTCCCACTCACCGGCTTCCGACTCTTCCTCCCAGTCTTCCCACTCGCCGGCTTCCGGCTCTTCCTCCCAGTCTTCCCACTCGCCGGCTTCCGGCTCTTCCCCCGGCTCCCATTCCCCGGCACATGCCTCTTCCGGCTCCCATGGTCTCCGGGTCTGTCCGCCGTCCGGGGGCAGGTCTATGATTCGGATTTCCTCCTCCGGCGAGGCTCCTGCCCCTCCACCCCTTTTCCCCCGGCTTCCCCCGTTCCGGACATTTTCCATCTCTTTTTCCAGAAACGCCTCCAGCCCTCTCTGAATCTGTTCCATTTCGTTTTTATGATTGTCCATTGGCTGTTTCACCTCTCGTGCTGACTTATGATGCACTATAACACATTCCTGCGCTTTCGTCACGAAAAGAAACATTAAAAATTATTAAATATTGCCTTTTCCTCTATCAGATATTATAATGTAAAAACACCTGATTGCCAATGCTATTCTCATAAAAAGAGGAGTAAAAACGATTATGAAAAAAACTGTAATAAGTATCGCAGCATTTTGCCTGACTGTCATGCTCTCGTTCCCCCTGTACGCCGTCTCTGTATCCGCCGCAGAGCCTGGCCCGGAACAGGTGGACATCCTGTTCCTCCACGACACCCACTCCCACCTGGACAGCTTTCCCACCGTGGAGGAGGGGCAGAACGTGACCCTGGGCGGCTTCGCCCGGATCAAGACACTGATCGACGAGAAAAAGGAAGAAAATCCGGACGCTCTGGTGCTGGATGCCGGAGACTTCTCCATGGGTACCTTGGTCCAGACCATCTTCCACACCGACGCGCCGGAGCTGCGGATGCTGGGTGCTCTGGGGTGCGATGCCAGCACGCTCGGCAACCATGAATTCGACTATCGATCCGCGGGTCTGGCCGGAGCTCTGGACGCCGCCCTGCGCAGCGGCGATCCCGTCCCTGCCCTGGCCCTGTGCAACGTGGACTGGGAGGCCATGGAGGCGGAGGGCCTCACGGAAGACCAACGGCTTCTAAAGGCCTCGTTCACGTCCTATGGCATAAAAGACTATGTTATATTGGATAAGTCCGGCATCCGGATCGCGGTGCTGGGCGTCTTCGGGGAGGATTCCCTGGCCTGCGCCCCCACCTGTGTGCTGAAATTCAGGGACATCTCGGAGGCGGCGGCCGACACGGTTAAGAAGATTCAGGAAAACGAAGACGTTGACATGATCGTATGCCTCTCCCACAGCGGCACCAGCGAGGAAGCCGACAAGTCCGAGGACGAAATCCTGGCAAAGGCCGTGCCCGAGATCGACCTGATCGTCAGCGGCCATACCCACACCTCCCTCTACGAACCCATCCGACACGGGGACACCTACATCGTATCCTGCGGCTCCTACGCCAGGAACTTAGGGAGCCTGTCCATGTCCAGACAGGAAAACGGGCGCTGGCAGATGGATTCCTATGAGCTGATCCCCATCACCCAAGACATCCGGCCCGACCAGGCCACCCAGGTCAAGATCGACAGCCTCATGGAAAAGGTGGATGCCTCCTACCTGTCCTGGTTCGGCTACACGGCCGATCAGGTGCTGGCCCAAAACGACATCAAGTTCGCCACCTCCGACGACCTGTACTATCTCCATGAGGAGCTTAATCTGGGCAATCTTTTGTCCGACGCTTTTGTCTATGCCGCGGAAAACGCGGATGACCCGGACGATCACCCAATCGATGCGGCCATCGTGCCCTCGGGCTGTGTACGCGATACCTTTGCCACGGGGGACGTGACCGTGACGGATGTGTTCAATGCCTACTCGCTGGGGGTGGGACCGGACGGCATCCCGGGATACCCGCTGATCAGCATGTACCTCACCGGGGCGGAGCTGAAGACCGGCGCCGAGATCGATGCCTCCGTGTCCGACTTCATGAAATCTGCCAGGCTCTACATCAGCGGCTTACATTTTACCTATAATCCCCACCGGATCCTCCTGAACAAAGTCACGGACTGCTACATGACCGATGAAAACGGCGAACGGGCTGAGATCCAGGACGACAAGCTCTATCGGGTGGTATGCGATCTGTACAGCGGCCAGATGCTGGGTGCCGTCACGGATGTGTCCTACGGCATCCTGTCCGTCCAGCCCAAGTTCGCCGACGGCACCCCCATCCGAAACATCGAGGATGCCATCATCACGGACGGCGGACGGGAACTGAAAGCCTGGGCTGCCATCGCGGGATTTCTGGACGCCCTGGAGGACACGAACGGGGACGGCGTCTCCGACATCCCCCAGGCTTATGCCTCTGCCCAGGGCCGCAAGGTGGTGGAGGACAGCCGGGCAATAGGAGATCTGCTGAAAAATCCCAACAAATTCACATTTATTATCCTGGGCGTCCTCCTGCTGCTCCTGGCTCTGGTCATCCTGCTGTTCTGGCTGCTCATAAGGCTTGTCCGCAGGCTGGCCCACAAAGCTGGGGCCAGGAAAAGATAGGAAAGGATAGAAAAACCCAGGGAAAAGCAAAGGGACGCTGATCCTGTTCAGGAGCAGACGGCAAATCTTCAGCCGCTGCCCATACATAGCGCAAAGCTCAAACCGGGCTGGAGTCGGAGCAGGAACTGCGGCTGCCGGCCATTCCCGGCACAGGGACTGATTTTATGGGAGGATTCGGCCATGAGTGCAAACAGATACCATATATCCAATAAAAATATATACGGCTTTAAGACAAATATGTTTCAGATGTTCCTGGTGATCCCGGTTCTCATAGCGCTGGCCCTGCTGGCGGAATTCGTCCTGGGACCTGTATTGTATCGCTTTTATCAACAGGATGTCACTGTGGAAAAAGGGGCGGCCGGAAGCGAGGCCGGCGCCGAAGTCCAGGTGGCGGAGTCCCTGGCGGATATGGAGCGGCTGGAGACCTTTACCCTGATTACAAAGGGTGCGGTGATCAATTATGACACTGTCCGAAGCGGAGACCAGATCTACCATCGCCTACGGCTCCCCAGCGGAGAGCTTGTGATCGCCCACATCAACAAAAAAGCCATTCAGGATACCGATGAGCCGGGCTTTTACCGCCTGCCCACCGGGGTGTGGAGAGAGTGGGAGCCGCCTGCTGAAATCCTGGTCTACCAGGAGCTTCTGGCGGCCACGGATCATTATGTGGATATGTACGGAGACTATGTGCCGGTGCTCTCCCAGGCGGATTACGGCACGGCGCTTGGCAGGATAGCCTCTGTGTGGCTCTTCATCATCGCAGTATTTCTCTACAGGGTAATCGGAGTGCGCCGCTGGCGCTTCGCGCCCGCTGTCTTCTGGAGGAGGGATCCCCTGCTTCCCAAAGACGATACAGAGCTGTGGTGCGCCTCCACCTTTGCCATCTGGGCCCACTCCTTTCCCATGCTGGAGGGCTGGCCTTTGGTGACGGGAGTCCACGGGAGCCGGAAAGTGGTGGCCAATTTCCGGCAGACTGCTCTGGGAGAACAGTGGGACATCCATGACCGCCAAAGCGGACTTCAGACCGTCCATGAGTTGACGGAAAAACATGCCGGCCGCTTCGACTCCTCTTTCGCGGGCTGGGATCTGTGCAGGGCCACCCAGCTGCTGGGCATGATGTACCTGGTGAAAATGATAGACCGGGAGGAGCTGGATGCGGAGTTCGTCCGGACCGGGAGAGTAATCCAGCAGAGATTCCACTCCTGGGATGAAATGGCGGAAAGCTATCTGGAGGGATACGAAGCCTGGCTGGAGAGAATCGGGCAGCAGAACGCCGCCCAGTATGCCGCCAGACGCAGGGCTATCTTCCAGCAGCTGAAAGAAAACCCGGACGGTCCCTACTCCGTTCCCTGGAAGACTAATCTGACTTCCATCCCGGGCAACGGCGAGCGCACGGTGCTCAAAAAAGTACTGTTCCGCTACCGGGATCCGAAGCTTTGACCAACCGCAAAAGCGCAGAGAATCCATTATTTCCCGGATTCTCCGCGCTTTTTCTCATTCCTGCATCGTATGTGTCTCAGGCTCCTGCCCATTATCCAGGCAGAAGCTCACTTCCCATTGACCATCCAGCAGGTACCCGCCGGAGGTGAAATCCCCCTGGAGGGAGGCTCCTTTCAGGTCTCCCGGCAGGATGTCGTAAATGAATTCCTCATACCAATACCCATACTCATCATAGAATCCCACCGAGCAGAAGTTTCCTGCATCCGACTGTCCCGGCACTTTCCCGATTACGCTTCCGTCCGCCATGGCCAGAACCAGTTCCCCATAGTCGAAATCCGCTTTCTTGTCGGGATAGCGCATCTGCACATGAAAGCCGTTGTCCGTAAAGCCTGCAGCAGTGACTGCAAATCCACCGGCAAGCGGTACTCCCCAGCCTCCGGGCGAGAGCACTTCCACTTTGTGGTCCGAAGTGGGCACCGGTCTCCTGTAGTTATCCACATAACTCCGGAGGTAGTATTCCCGCAGGATTCGCTCCGGGTCCTGGGGCAGAGAAGTCCAATCTGGCCGGAAAGTCTGCTGTTGTTTCTTCTGGGCCAGCAATAACTGCCCTACGGAGAGCGTATAAGTCTGGCCCTGAACAAACGCAGGCCTCTTGTCCCCGTTGGTGGGGGTGATGGTGACCAGGAATCCGTAGGTACCGCTTTCCCCGTCATAGCCCAGAGACTGGTACCGGTAGGAGATCTCCTCCGTCCCCTCCGGCTTGCCTACCCGGTAGCTGTGGTAAAAATCCACGCCCTCCGCCAGCCGATCACTGCCGCTGATATCCTCCAAAGTCAGATAGACGGCCAAAGTACCGTCCACCATGGAAGCGTCCTGGACTGTCATGGTGATGTCCTGGCTGGTACAGGTCAGCTGCACCGGCTGCAGGGATCCGGCCACGTCCGAGGGGATGTCGTGGAAGAAATGTCCGTAAGCGCTGGCCATGCCTGTGGACAGCAGAGCCACTGCCGCGCACAGAGCAGCCGCTATTCCTACCCTCCTGGGGGCAGAAAGCCGCCATGCCTTAGGTTTGCCGGTCCGGTTCAGGACATTTTCCAGCACATCGGGGGAGGGGTCCAGGCGTTCCATAGCTTTCCTATAATGTGATCTCATAATCGCTCAATTCCTTTCTCAGCATTTCCCGGGCCCGCTGCATACGGGTCTGCACTGCCGTCAGGGAGAGCGAGAGGATGCCGGCAATCTCCTTCTGGCTGTATCCCTCGTAGTAGTACAGATGAATGGGGGCCCGATACTTGACAGGAAGCGCCATCACGGCTTCCAGGACAGCCCGTCCAGTCTCGTCCGGAATCTCCGCCGCTTCCTCCAGCGGAACGGAATTCCAGCGCCGCAGGAAGTGGAAACGGTCTTTGCAGGCATTGGCAGTGCATTGCAGCAGCCATGCCTTTTCCCGTCCCGGCTCCAGCGACACATTGCCCTTTGCCAGACGGCAGAACACATTCTGGCAGATATCATCCGCATCCGCGGCATGGCGGGTGATACTGTAGGCAAAACGATAAACGTCTTTTCCGTATTCTTCAAACAGGCGGGTCAGTTCCCTGGCAGTCATGTGGCGCTCCCTTTCTGTGATATACTGCAGACCGCCAGGATTTACAGTAACGCAAACCGAAAGGTACCTGGCTGGCGTTCTGCAGTCGGGGCCTACTGTAAATTTATCTGGCGTGCAGTATAAGTTGTTTCACTGATATAACGAACGGAACGGCCCATTTATCACATAGCAAACATAATTTTTTGAAAAAAGATTCTTAACTCGCCCCCCTAAATGTAATATCCGCAGACTTCCCGCTCTGAGCCCTCTGCCAGCACCAGCAGGACAGCGTTGTTGATTGCTTTTGTCCGGCCGTTCTCGTCCAGGCAGACGAAGTGGCTGCAATAGACCATATCCCTGACCCGGAACATGTTCATGGGATCGTATCCGCATATGAAAGCATTGCATGGAACATATAGAGCATGGGCCATGTGCCCGGCGATTTTCGCTTCTTTTTCTGCCAAAAGGGCAGTGTACTTTTCGCCGATGAAGTCATAGGGGCGCATCTGCACCGTCACACCCCGGGTATCCACCAGGTTCTGTTCGTATACGGTAAGGGTGCTTCTAAAATCATTCTCTATTTTGCGGCCCAGGGCATCCAGGCTCAAAAAGAACACCACTCCAGTGTAGTAGGAGATTCTCCTGACATCGAACAGCAGTCCGCTTTCCTCGCGCAGTTTGCCGATGCAGTCCCTGACCTGGGACGCATATTTTTCCCTGTTGATTGCCTGTAAGGCTTTCAGGCCGATGAATTCAGCCATTCCCTCTATGGTCTCCGCCCTGAGCTCCTGGGCCACCATTTCGGGGTACGCCGACAGCCTCTGTGCCCGCAGGGCTGCAAATTTTTGAAGTTTTGAGACATCACCATGCTCGCAGGCATCTGCAAGATATCGGTTCTCATTGTACTTCTTCGTGAAATTGTCAGGATCTGACGGATATCGCAAAAGGGCGAAATCAGACGGAAAGCGGGCCTCACCGTTACTGAACTGATGGCAGTGGAACATCTCGTGGACCAACAGATAGGCAAGCTTCTCCATATCCTCCATAGGGGAAAATTCAATGTCCCAGACGGCTATGTATTCGCCACTGTAAAGCAGCGAAGTGTTCCCCCGGAAGCTGTCCTCATACGGGATCAGCTTTCCGTCCAGGCAAATTTCCCGGCTGTTGTAGACGGCAAACCTGTACTTGTGAAACCCCTCCAGCAACGCGCCGAAGTCCAGCGTGTCTAATATAGAATCGACTCTTGCATAAGTCTCCTTTAAGTTCATAGGCAGCTCCTCCTGTAAAAACCTTTCATCATCGGCACATAACATTATAGGATGAGGGTCAAAATCTGTCAAATGCATAAATATTTTGTAAACGCGCAGTGACAAATTCAGGCTTATGTGATATGATGGAAACAGTCTTTGAAAGGAGGGCCCATTATTATGGCGTTGACAAATGAAGACTTATTGGCAATCTCACAGTTATTGGACGTAAAGCTAAAAGCGGAAATAACGCCAATAAAGAATGAGATGCAAGCCTTGAGAGGCGAAATTCACGCCGTCAAAAGCGAACTTCAGGCTGTCAAAGGCGAACTTCAAGCCGAAATACACCAGATAAAACTGTTCCAGGAAAATATAATCATGCCACAGTTGAACACAATTCAAGCCTGCTACACTTCAACCTATGACAGGTACAAAGATTCCGTAGAAGGATACGAGGCTCTGAAAGCTGACAATGAGGTCATGAAAAAAGTTATCCTGGAACATAGCGATAAACTCAAAAAGCTTGCCTAAACACAGAAAATGCCGCATCTGGTTAAACCGGAATGCGGCATTTTCTGTCAAGCCGTAGAAACTTCTGATTTCCGCTCTCTATTACCTACTCTGCCTCTTCCACCCGCACCAAATGGAAGACCTGCCCAGCAAAATCCCCTCTTCTGTCAGGAATTCGAAGCCCTGCATACATCAGAATGTCCCCGGAAAGTTCGACTTCCTCTCCGGCTCCCTCCACCCGATAGCGCGCCGATTCCTCCAGCCCTTTCAGCCGCACCATGTGGCTCTGCCTCCCGGGCCCGCACAGTACCTGGATCCAGGTCACCAGGCTCTCTTTCCCGTCTTTCCCCACCACCTGCCAGCAATCATACAGATGGTTTTCCGCCGCGGAAGCGATCCGGTAATAATCCCCCTCCCGAATCAGATCATTATACTTATGGTACAGCGCCGCCTGTTCTTGTATTATTTCTTTGTCTTCCTCTGAAATCCGGGTCACATCCAGCTCATAGCCGAAAGTCCCCGCCAGAGCCACATACCCCCTGGTCTCGAATGGCGTATTCCTGCCTACAGCATGATTCGGGCAGTTGCTGACATGGGCCCCGATGGCGGACAAGGGATAGATCAGCGCCGTTCCCTCCTGGATGGCCAGCCGCTCTATGGCATCCGTGTCGTCCGAGCACCAGATCTGGGGACTGTAGTACAGCATCCCCGCGTCGAACCGCCCGCCCCCGCTGGCGCAGTTCTCCAGCAAGATATGAGGAAACCGCGTCACCAGACGTTCCTGCAGCTCATACACCCCCAGCATATACCGGTGGGCCAGCTCCCCCTGCCTCTCAGGCGGCAGCCCCAGACTCCCCAGGTCGCACAGCGGCCGGTTCATGTCCCATTTCACATACTCCACATTGGCGCTTCTAAGCACTGCCTCCACTTGCTCCCACACGCAGTCCACTACCTCCCTGCGGGAGAGATCCAGCACATACTGGCCCCTGGCCATGGAGGGCGTCCGCCCCGGCACCGCGATAGCCCAATCCGGATGAGCCCGATAGAGATCCGAATCCGGGGAGATCATCTCCGGCTCGAACCAGATGCCGAACTTCATCCCCAGCTTGTTCACCTCCTCCACCAGATAGGAAAGTCCCCCTTTCAGCTTTTCCTCGTTCACATACCAGTCCCCCAGGGATCTGAACTCATCCCTCCGGTTCCCGAACCACCCGTCATCCATCACCAGCATCTCAATGCCCAGCTTAGCGGCCTCCCGGGCGATGGACAACAGCTTTTCCGTGTCAAAGTCAAAATAAGTGGCTTCCCAGTTGTTGATCAGGATCGGACGTTTTCTGTCCTTATATTTCCCTCTAAGGATGTGGCCCCTGATAAAATCATGGTAGCTCCAGGTCATCCCGTCCAGCCCTCTGTCAGAATAGGTCAGAAGCGCTTCCGGCGAGGCGAACCGCTCCCCCGGTTCCAGCGCCCAGCAAAAGTCCTCCCCCTCCAGCCCCGCCTGCCACCTCACGGTGCCGAACTGGCTGACCTCGGCCCGTATCTCATAATTCCCGGAATACACCATCTGCACCCCGTAGACCTCCCCGCTCTCCTGGGAAGTCTCCGGCGTCATCAACGCCATGAAAGGGTGGTCCTGATGCCCCGATATCCCTCTGCGGGAGCCGATTCCCTGAAATCCCCTCCCCAAAGGCCTCCTTTCCCTATGGCACTCCCTAGCCCAGGAACCGTGCAGCGTCAGGGCTTCAAAGCAGCGGTTGTCCATGTCCAGGCTCATGGAAGCTATCTTTTCCAAGAAAATCCGCTCCCTCCCCTGATTTGCCACCTCCGCATGCCTCGCAATTACATCGCTGTCTTCGGACACGGAATAGCTTAGAACCACCTCCATGCCCAGATGCGCATCCCTGCACAGGATTTCCAGCGTAGTGCACTTCCCCTCCCCCGCAAAGGAAGCCGGAAGCCCCTCTATCCCCTTTTTCCCCGAAAAGATCTTATGGGACACATAGGAGAGGGTGCAGAACTTATGCCCCGCAGCGGACCGCACCCGCAGCGCCGCCTCTCTAAAGTCGCCTATCCCATGGGTAGGATATTCCATGGGAAACTTATCCAGAAAGGAGAGCCTGTCCCTCTCGTTTCGGGACGGCACGAAAGGCGGCTCCTCTGTGCGCAGCAGATAGGCCAATTCATGCCCCGATACTTTTTTTCCATAATAGATATGTCCCAGGAACCCCTCCTTGTCCACCACGCCCATCATATAACTGGTGCGAGGAGTGTCCAGCTTGAAGATCCTGTCCTGCTCATAATAAACGATACCCATATTCCCTCCCATCCGCCCGCTCCAGCGGGCCATTCCTTTCACTTTAAAGCTGGCAGCGCCGCCTTTCGGCAATCGCGCGCCGTCCCTACAGCAGCCGCAACGCCAAAAGCCCTATGACGAACAATCCACCTATCCGCCATAGGGCTGTCAGCCGCTGCCTATAGCCGCACATACACCGGAAAACAGTTTCTGGTGACAAGTACAGCAGAACCGTTCTGTTGTCAAGAACAATCTCACACTTACTTCGCGTTCTTCATGTATTCCTCGTATTCTTTCATCTGAGCGCCGTGGATCGTTGTCAGTTCATCGATGATATCCTGCACGCCGAGGCTCTCAATCTGCTGCACATAGGCATCCCAGTCGTCCAGGGACTTGCTTCCGCTGATGACGCCACACACATACTCTTTCATAGCATCGCCGATGTCCGTTCCCTTGTCATTATTCACCGTATACGCCTCAGGGTTCTTCTTCTCCACCGTATGGGAATAAGCGATACGGCTGTTAGCGGCCACTTTCTCGAAAAGCTCCGAGGTGCTCTTGGTATTCTCAATGTTGCAGAAGTCTTTCCTTGCAAACAGATCCTGGAACAGCTTCAGGCCAATGTTCTGCTCCGTATTCTGTGTGCCGTCGCTGGGGACCAGGATTTCATAGGTTCCGTCTCCATTGTCCTTATAATGCTCACCCTCCACACCGAATCTTCTGTGAATGTAGTTCTCGGGGGTGGCCATGTCATCCCAGATGGCATAAGCGCGCTCAGGATCGGAGCAGGTGTTTGTAATGCCGAAATAGCACCATGCGGCTACCGATGCGGGATCGTCCTGAGGGGTCCCATTGTCGCCCGCTACCATGTTGATGGGCACCCACTTGGCTTCCGGATGGGTGGAGTAGAAAGACTGCATGGGACCAACGGAAGGATTGTTCCAGGAAACCCAGCTGTAAGTCACGCCGAACCCACCGTTCGCCATCTCTTCATCCCTGTCTGTATCCGTGACAATATTGGGCGTAATGACGCCGTCCGCATACAATTTGGACACCCTGCCCAGCCATTTCTTGCAGTCATCAGTGGTAGGTCCGTAAATATAGGAACCGTCATCCATCTTCAGGAAAGTGTCGCGTCCAAATCCATCGCCGCAGCCCTGAATCCAGGGCCAGAAGCTGCGCAGATCGTATCCGTCTCCGCCCAGCCCGTAAGTATTGTTCTGGCCGTCACCGTCCGGATCGTCATTGGTGAAAGCGTACAGCACGCTCTCCAGCTCATCCAGGGTCTTTGGCACCTCCAGATTCAGGTTTTCCAGCCAGTCCTGCCTGATCCACAAAGTCTCGCAGGCAGGCTCAGCCACATCGCCGGGAATCCTGTAGATAGCGCCGCTGTTGTCAGCCGCGTAGAACAGGACGCCGGGGTCAATGCTATTGTAGTAATCGCGCATATTCGTATATCTGTCCATGTAAGGAGCCACATACCCCCCGGCGCCCAAGATTCGCATGTCAATCCATATGCCGCCATCTCTTACCACTGCCCGCCCCGCTCCCTCTTGCAGGCCCATGCCACGGTTTTCTTTTCAACAATGCGCCCGCTTACCAGTTCCATCTGCCCGGCCTCATTAGGCCCCTCCAGCCTGGCCAGGACTTTGCGCAGAGCGGCTTCAGCCATGCCTTTCATATCCACCTCATAGGTGGTGATACCTCTGTCCAGCAGCCCCGGGTAGAGATAATTGTCGAATCCCACCACCGAGCAGTCCTTTGGCACCTGGACGCCCCGCTTCTCCAGTTCATCGATGAGCCTGCTGGCCACCAGGTCGCAGTTGCAGACAAAGGCCTCCGGCAGTTCCTCCGGCAGCCTCAGGACGATCTCTCCCGCCTCGTCCCGATCCTCCAGCAGCCATTCCTCTCCAAAGGGGACGCCATGCTCCAGCAGGCAGCGCCTGAAGCCGCAGTACCGGTCCATGATACTGCTGGTGGCGTGGATGGAGCCCACATAGGCCATGCGCCTAAATCCCCTCTCATACAGGTGCTCCGTCAGCAGGTATGTCCCATGGAAGCCGTCCGTCACCACTGCGTCCCCTGCTATGTCTTTATTATAAAAATCAAGAAATACCACCGGCATTTTTATGTTGGCTTTCAGAAAAAGGATGTATTCCCTGTCGATCTCCCCCATGACGATAAGGCCCTCCGCTGCATTTTCCTCCACAAAGCGGGGAAGCTTCCTATCCTTTTCCGTATCATGCTTCAGCACTTCAGCCATCACGGCACAGTTCTGCTCAGATGCCTCCATGGCGATCTCCATATAGATCTTCCAGTAGAACGTGATATAGTCCGCCAGATATCTCTCCGAGATGACCACGCCGATGCTTCGCAGGCCCGGCGCTTTCCCGCCGGACTTTTTCTGGTTCTGGAAATATCCCATCTCCCGCGCCTTGTCCAGGATCCTTTCGCGGACTTCCTCGCTGACGCCCTTGCGCCCTGCAAGGGCGTTGTGCACAGTCACTGCACTTACGCCCACCTGATTGGCTATGTCCTGCATCCTCACTCTGGCCATCCCGTTTCTCCATTCCTTCTTTCCGTTATACTTCATTTTACTTAATTTTTCAACCCATGTCATTAACTATTCTTGGATTTTGTCTGTGTTTATTGCGGCATATTTGCGCAGCCTGTCTACCGTATCCCGGAAAAGAAGCTGGCAATGTATTGGGGGATTTCAGCGGGATTGCGATATGTAATTTCAAGCTTTTCATAGTACGGCAGTTTCAGAATCCTTTTTCGCCAATGAGCATCTAAACTGATTTCCAAGGCTACATCCTCTATAAATTCCTTATACAATCTTCTCCTTAGCTTCTTTTTCTGTCTGCGGTTCAAAACAACCTCCTTGCGTGCCATTTAAATATGAACCAAACTTTTGAGTAAACTCTGCATTCTGTGCCTCTGTGGTTTCAGTCAGAGATACTGGAATGTAAAAGACATAATTTCTTTGCTCATCAAAGCTTACTGAATATTCCTTTTCCAATCTACCTTTCACCCAGAAATGAAAATCATTTTTGAATCTTTTATCCATATCGTCTGCTCGATTTGACTCCTGCTCTTGCTTTCGACTACATGTAATATATCATCCTGCTCCCAATTTGTACAGTCCTCAATATTCATTTTTCACCACATTTAAACATAAGCAAACAGATTTCCGCTTTTTGCCGCCTCCATGCGATTTGCCCTTGAAGATGGCAGAAAGAAAGGATATACTGTCCGTAAACCCCAAAAACGAAAACAGGAAGGAGCCAAGACCCATGCCCACCAACAAAACCGCATTCACAACCGGCCTCCGCGACGGCCTCCCCATAGCCGCAGGCTACTTGGCCGTGGCCTTTTCCCTTGGTATAGTGGCCAAAAAGGCCGGCCTCACCCCTTTCCAGGGCTTCCTCTCCAGCATCTTAAACCACGCCTCCGCAGGGGAGTACGCGGAGTTTACCGTCATCATGGCAGGCGCGCCTTACCTGGAGATGGCTTTCATCATCCTGATCGCCAACATGCGCTACCTCCTAATGAGCTGCGCCCTGAGCCAGAAATTCGACCCGGCCGCCCCTTATGCCCACCGTCTCCTGGTAGGATTCGGCATCACGGACGAGATCTTCGGCATCAGCATCGGCAAGCCGGGCGCTCTGAACCCTTTCTACACCTACGGCGCCATGGCAATCGCCCTGCCAAGCTGGGCCCTGGGTACGGCCATGGGCGTCGTGGCGGGCAATGTCCTGCCAAAGTCTCTGGTCAGCGCCCTGAGCGTGGCCCTGTACGGCATGTTCATCGCCATCATCATTCCGGCTGCCAAGGCCAGCCGTATCGTGGGCGGAGTGGTCATTGTAAGCTTCCTTGCCAGCTTTATCGCCTCCAGAATCCCTTTTCTTGCCGGGCTCTCCGACAGCATGAAGATCAGTCTGCTCACCGTGCTGATCGCCGGGGCAGCGGCCATCCTGTTTCCCATAAAGGAGAAAGACGGGACAGAGAGCAGTCAAGACAAGAGACAAAATCCGGAGGTGACGGAACATGACGCATAACATTTATCTATACATACTGGTAGCCGCGGCGGTGTCAAGCCTGATCCGCATCCTGCCATTGACCCTGATCCGCAGAAAGATAAAGAATCCTTTTATCCGTTCCTTTCTGTACTATGTACCGTATGTGACACTGGCGGTGATGACCTTTCCCGCCATCCTCGCCGCGCCCCAGGTTCCCTTGGCCGGAATCCTGGCGCTCATCATCGGCGTCATCGCCGCCTGGAGGGGCTTGAACATGATAGGGATCGCCGTGCTGTGCTGCGGGGTGGTGTTTTTGTGTGAGACTTTCCTGTCATTTTTTGCATGACATTTTACCGAAAAAATAGAGACACCACAATATTCCTGCACTGTCATTTATGTGAATTTCGTAAGGGGAACAAATCGTTGAAGCAAAGATAACGGCAATGATGCCTTTCCAGAGCGCCTGCGGTGCGAAGAAGCAGGCAAGATGCAAGTTGTCAAACGGGTATTCACATAGTATTCTGCAGCGTAACAGGCAGACGTCATTTGCCGGGGATATGCAGGTATCCCGCTAAGCGCACGGGTCATGCCCTGAGTTCAAGGCGGCACAGCGGATAGTGTTTTGCGAAGCCGGAGCACTTTATTCCCCCACGGCATCTGCTGTGGGGGAGATTCATTTTGCTCCGTCCTTTGGCCTCACTTTATCGGATGTCTTTCCTGCAGTACTTCCCATAAGCCGCCGCAATGCCCACTGCCCCAAACGCCAGCCCTATGGCTGCCAACTTCCCGTCCAGATGCCCTTCCGTGACGATATCCGCTCCCTCGGCATAGCCAAAAGGCGTGATGTATTTCAGGAATTCCGCTTCCCGGGCGATGTTGGCCACCAGGTTCAGGAAGTACATCCCTGCGGCAATGCCTAAACCTATGCTTACGCCGCCCCTGCGGGCAAAGGCGGATATCCCGAAGCAGATGCCCGCAAGCTCCGCCTGCAGGAGGAAATAGGCCAGGTGAAGGAGGTTCAGCTCTTTCCATGGGACGTCCTCCCCGATGGCTCCCATGGAAGCCACAGAAATCCCATAGATAATCAGATTCATGGCGATAATCTGCACATACACCGCGGCCAGCTTTCCGGTGACGATACGCGCCCGGTTGACCGGATGGGTCAGCAGAAATTCCGCCGTCCGGTCTTTCTCCTCCTTGCTCAGGATCCCTGCGCCGCACAGGGACGCGAAAAAGGCCCCTCCCAGCCCCAGCACATTCCCGCACTCAATGGCGTAGAAGCCCATGAGCGTCCCGAAATTCAGCCTGTCCATGCCGAAAGCGTCGCTGAACGACCCCATGGAGGAGAACATGTCGCCCACGTCCTCCATCTGCCCTTTCATCTCCGGGAACAGGAACACACACACTGCCAGGAGAAACCCAATGGATGCCGTCCAGATGATAAATGAAATCCTGCCCTGCCTCAGCTCATGTCTTATCAGTGTCATACTCTGCCTCCTTTTTAGGAAGCCGTACTTGCTTCCTGTAATAGTGCATGAATATCTCCTCCAAGTCCGGTTCTGATACGGACAAATCCGAGACGCTGCCCGCTGCCAGCCTCTGCAGCAGCAGGTTCATGTCCCCGCTGTACAGGAAGTTCACACCTCCCGGGGAATCCTCCCTGTCCCGGATGCCAGCAAGCCCCTCCAGCGCCACTGTGCCCCGGACGCTCACCCGCCTGGCGGTGGGCTTTGAAAGCGTCTCCACGCTGTCGCATGCGATGATTTCACCCTCCCTGATGATGGCCGCCCGGGTGCAGTTGTGCTGGATTTCCGAAAGGATATGGCTGGACAGAAACACCGTGGCCCCCGCCCGGTTCCGCTCTCTGAGAATGTCAAAAAACGCTTTCTGCATCAGCGGGTCAAGGCCGCTGGTGGGCTCGTCCAGAACCAGGAGCGCGGGCTCATGCTGCAGGGCGCAGACGATGCCCACTTTCTTCCGGTTGCCAAAAGAGAGTTCCTCCACCTTTCTGGCAGTGTCCAGCTGCAGCTGTTCGCAGAGCCGGCCAGCCTCCTCCCCGCAGTCCTTTTCCCGCAGATTCGCCGAGAGCTTCAGCACCTCCCGCACCCGCATCCCGGCGTAGAACACCGCCTCAGAGGGCAGGTAGCCCGTCCGGGCCAGGATATCCTGCTTGTCCTTTACAATATCCAGTCCAAAAACGGACGCCCTGCCGGATGTCGGACTGATAAGCCCCAGCAAAGTCCTTATGGTAGTGGATTTCCCCGCGCCGTTGGGCCCGATGAAGCCGAAGAACTCCCCTTTGGCCACGGTCAGGTTAATCTCCCGGACTCCCCGGGCTTTTCCGTAATATTTCGTCAGATTTTCGATTTTGATTGCATCCATATCCGCCCTCGCCTTTCCCTGCTCTAAAAGTCTTACATCCCCGCGTCACGCCTTTCGCAGATACACGCTCTTCCAGAACGCGATGAGCCTCCCAAAGTCCCGCTCCATCTGCTCCATGTCCACATCCCCCCGCTGCACCATCTCCCAGAGATACCCCTCCGAGGCCCAGTACATCTCCTGGTACATCTCCGGAATGTCCAGCCCGGGGATGAACTGCTCCGGGTCAAAGTTCAGCCGCGCCTTGTCCGCTTTCAGGTTGAAATACCGATGGTAACTCTCCTGAACGGCAGCGTTGACCTCCGGGTCTTTTTCATAGAAAGCCCTGATGGTGAAGCTGGCCATGTCCGGATACATGCGGGCAATCTCCATCTTGGCACGCATCCCTTGCTCCATGCTCTCGAACAGGCCTGTCTGACTGTAGCATCCGTACCTGGTCAGGTGCTCGATGGTAATCTCCGCGCATTTGTCCCAGAGGAACAGGTACAGCTCTTTTTTATTATGGAAGTAATGGAACAGCAGCGACTTGCTGATGCCCGCGTCCCGGGCTATCTCGCTCATGGGGCTGTTCTTATAGGTATTCTGCGAAAACACCCTGTATCCGGCATTGATGATGGCCTGCTGCTTTTCTTCCGGCAGGGAATAGAACCTCTCGTTCATCCTGTCACCTCCGTTGACCGCCCGGTCAATTACAGAATATACCCATTGACCGATTTTGAGAAGACCTCTTTGTCAAAAACTTTCCACCTGTGCGGTTGCAACCCACTTCCAAATGAGCAAAACGCGGCTGCGAATGCAGACGCAGGAGCGCGTATGCGCGAGTTTTGCGAATGTGGGAGTGGGTTGGATGCTCGAATGAGCATCCAACCGCACAGGTGGAAAACCTTTCCTTTTTTCTGCGAGGCTGCAAGACAGGGAAATCATTTGTTAGTGTGTAATGTAGTCATTCATTTTATGCTTGCATATTCCCCGGAAAGATGTTACACTAATCTTACATTCTGTACAGGATATTTCATCTTATGTTCGAAAGCCATCAGCAATCTTCCTGCAGTTATGTTTCCTTTTATTCCATTATACAAAGAGAATTGGACGCCGTATATGGCTTGACGGATTCTTATCGACCGCAGGAGGCCGAACCGGTTCGGAACGCGAAATGGCTGCTGCACCTTGTCAATTGAATAGGCTTTGCTACAGAAATATGATAAAATGTCCTTATTACAGGAACCGCTTTGCGAACCCTGTAATCAAAGGTCTATTCAGGGCATGAAACGGCCGGATGGACATTTCGCTATGGGCAGCTGCGCTCATAGCAAAATATTGGTTAATGGGAGGTATTGCTTATGACAGACAGTGAAAAACTCGATCTGCTTTTGTCCGAAGTGCAGGGGGTACGAGGGGAGACTCAGGAGTTGCGGGCGGAGACCCAGGAATTGCATGCGGAAGTTCAGGGATTACACGCGGAAGTTCAGGAATTGCACGCAGAAACCCAGCAAATGCATGCGGAAAATCAGCAGATGCGGGCAGAGACCCAGGAAATGCGCGCGCAGATTCATGATCTGTGGGCCGAATCCCATGACATGAAAAAGGACATACAGGAAATCGGCCGGAAAGTGAACCGGCTGGAAGTGGGACAGGCTGAACTGAAAAGGGAAATCTACCGAATCGACCGGAAGATTTCCGACACCTACAACCTGGCGCTGGACGCTTGGGGACAAGGCGTAGAGAACAGGGCATACCTGGAAGAAAGCTTTCAGAAAGCGTAACGGATTAAGGCTATGCCCACTGCGGCATAGCCTTAATTTCTTTTATCTGCTCCGGCAGCCGCCGGCTATCTCCTGCTTTCACAGTTCCGCCAAAAATACATCCGCCATACTGTTCAATCCATAACGGGATACCGCCTGCTTTAATCCCAGCCCAATCTCTTCTCTGCTGTAACCATGCGATTCCAGGAAGCCATCCTCCTTGTTGTTCAGGTAAGAATAGAACAGCAGGGCCATTCCCAGATGGTTCCGGTCGCCGTCAGCCGTCAGCTCATACAACACGTTCTCGGCTTCATTGATTTTCCCCTCGTCAATCATTTCCAGCAGTTTTTCCGTGGTCTCTATCTGCTCTTTCTCCGACAGCAGCTCCATGGTAGGAGAATCCGTATCCACAGAAAAAAGAAGCTTCAAAATAGCCCTTAACATTTCCTTGATGACACGCATGATGTAATCCTGCTCGAACAATTTCTATCCCTCCCACCCGGTATGCCAAGCTTTCATGCGCCCTGGCACATATAGAATCAAAAGTCGGCACCATGCCTCTCCGGGTCAACATTATAGCACATGACTGCAGGAAGATGCTATACAGGATTTTTTGATTATATGATTTTCAATGCCGGCTGCTCCGGAATCCCATTCATCTCTAACATTCATATTGACATATTAGTAACTTGTTGCTATACTTGTAAACGAAACTAGTTGCCAATAAGGAGGATTCCATGAACTTAGATGAGTTGACAAAAAAATATTCAAGTTCTACGGAGAACCAAAGAAAGGCTATTTTCAGTACATTATTTATCGCCGGAAACAAGCTGCAAACGCTTTTTGATAACCATATTCCAGAGATATCGTTAAAGCAATTTATGTTATTGTCAATCGTCAGACAGTCAGAGGAACAGCTAACATTTACTCAATTAGGAAATTTGTTGGGCTGTTCCAGACAAAATATCAAAAAATTAGCTGATGTTTTGATGAAAAAAGGATTTATTACTATTCAGCAAAGCCCCCATGATACAAGAGCCATGTGTATCTGCCCCACAGAAAAGGTAAATGCCTTTTATACAAACGACTTTTCGAAATACCAAGAGGAATTGAAATATCTTTTTGAAGTTTATACAGACAAAGAGATTGAAACTCTTTTTACCCTTTTATCAAGATTGTATGCCGGAATTGAAAATTTGGAAAAGAGGGTTTCTGATGAAAAAAAGTAAAAAGGCGCATGCCCGACTTATCGAATATTCAAGACGGGAATTATATAGGTGAATATTCGATTGCACCTGTTCATGTCAAGGCTGAGGTATCAGTCAGTAATCATCAAATAACGAATATTGCAATTTTACGGTATGATAATGGGTTGGGAAGTACGGCAGAAAGTATAGTCAATGATGTAGTGGAAGCACAGTCATTCGGTATAGACCCAGTATCGGGCGCTGCGGTAAGCAGTAAAGGTATCTTAAAAGCTGTTGAAAACGCAATAGAAAATGAAAGAGGGCTAAGCAGATGAAAACGATCGTAATTTACAATTCACAAACAGGATTTACAAAGCGTTATGCCGAATGGATAGCGGAGGAGTCGGGGGCTGAATGCCTTGAATTATCAGCCGCAAAAAAGAAAGATTTGGCTGCATATGAGGCAATTATTTTCGGAGGCTGGGCTTGTGCGGGCAGTATCAGTAAAATAAATTGGTTTAAGGGAAATATAGATAAATGGGCAGATAAGAAGCTGGCTGCATTTTGTGTTGGGGGAAGCCCGATAGACAACCCGGAAATTGACATAGCCCTCAAACGGATTTTCAACCAGTCGGAGCAGAAAAAGGTAAAAATATTTTATTGTCCGGGAGGATTCAATTATGAAAAAATGTCTGCTCCGTCTAAGCTGATGATGAAAATGTTTATAAAAACACTTAAGGCAAAAAAAGATAAGACGGAAGCGGAAGAAATAATGGTAAAAATGATTTCCTCGTCTTATGATATTTCGGACAAAAAGTATATAGAGCCGATTTTGCAATATCTGAAACAATAACTTCAGCGCCATCAGCCTCCTCATCGCAAAGCGAAAAACAAACGGGGCATAGCCCCCCAGATTGGAAAGCTGTCGGAATATAGCCGAATTCCAACAACGTATGTGGCTGCGCGTTGGAATTTGCCGCAATCAATTTGCGCAGACGCTATCTGCCGACAGCTCCCTTTTGCTCCCTTTCACATCCCGCCGAAAATCCGCTTCACCGTCCGGAAAGAGAGCTTAGGCCTGCGGTACTCATCCCATATCCCCTTATTGTTCATGGTCCTGGGCCTGCCGCCGAACCAGCTGTCGCAAACCCTGCAGTCGCAGAACTGCCAGATATAGACGCCGCTTATGTCCTCTCTGGAGAGCACTGCCGTAAGCTGCTCCTCCAGGGCTTTCTCCTGATACTCCTCCGACCACTTCACCATATCGGGCGTGCGGTATCCGTAGATGCCTCCCGCGCCGATCTCCGTGATCAGGAAAGGCTTGCCCGCCCCTTCCGTCTCCTCCTGCACCCAGCGGTAGAGATCGTCCAAGTATTCCCCCGGGGGCGTGTCGTGGTACCAGAGAGGATAGATATTGTAGGAGACCACCTCGGGAAACCCGAAGCAGATGTCCGTCTTGAACTGGCAGCTGGCGGAGGAGCGGGGCCTGGTGGAATCCAGCTCACCGATCAGCTCATACTGCCTGCGGTAGCACTCCCTCCCGTATTCCGTGTGACTGGCGCATTCGTTCAGGATGCCCCAGATATAGATGCTGGGATGGTTGTAATGGGCCGTGATCATCTCCCGGATGCAGTCCTCGCACTGCCTTTCAAAATTCGGGTTGCGCATGTTCTCCTCCGACAGCCCTCTGGCATGGTTCTCCTCCCAGACCAGAATGCCCAGCTCGTCGCACAGATCCAGGAACCGCTCGTCGTTGGGGTAATGGGAGGTGCGGACGGAATTTGCCCCTGCCTCTTTCATGAGCATCAGATCCCGGTACATAGCCGCATAGGGAATAGCGCACCCGAACTGGGGATGGTCCTCATGCCGGCAGAACCCCTTGATCCGTACCCGATTGCCATTCAGGTAAATCCCCTTTCCCACAATCTCCACCCTGCGGAATCCTATCCGGTCAATCAGGTCGTCGATTTCCCACCCATGTGCGTCCGCCAGCACCGCTGTCAGGGAATACAGGGCAGGGTTCTCCGGGCACCATGACGTCACCTCCGGACAGAGCAGCTCCCCGGTCTCCACGGATGCGCCGCAGTCCCCCTCTGCCCGCACCGGAACCGAAGCCAGCTCCCTTTCCCCCAGGAAAAATGAGACTTTGCCTGTAAACGCAGTCCCCGACAGGTTCTCTGCCTGCGCCCGGATTTTCAGATACCACTGGCCGTCTTTGAAGATGCTGTCCGCGTGCATCCCGGAAAGGTAAGCATCCCCCAGGCGCTCCAACACCACCGGCCTGGTGATTCCCCCATAGGTCTGGTAGTCATTGGGCACATGCAGCGCGGAGGCCTCGCCAAAGGAATTGTCCACCACCACTTTCAGGCAATGCTCCCCCTGGCTGAGGTCTTTCAGCACAGCCGAGAAAGGCGTATAGGCATTGTAATGGGATACTATAAGCCTGTCGTCCAGATAGACCTCCGCCGTATGGCTCACCCCCTTGAACTCCAGCCGCACATTCCCGGAGCACCAGATATCCCGCTGGTACTGGGCCCTGCCCCGGTAGCCGCGCATATCCGGGCTGCACTCCCAGCACTCCGGCACCATGGCTTTCCTGGAAACCTCCGCCCCCCGGGCCGTTTCCAGGGTCTTGAAATCCCACAGGGAGGATGAAATCTCCCTGGAGTCTCTGATTGCGTGTGTCGCAAAGCTTCTTACCATAAAAACCTCCTCATGCCTGCCAAAGCCACTTTACTTTCTTGACTATATCACATAACCTGACAGATTTCCAGATAAACCTCATCCCCGGCTTATAAAATTGCTTATAAAATCGAGGGTTTTATGGTAGTATGTAAACCTATCTCCTGCCAGGGTACATTGGAAACTGCGGGACTGGGTCACCCTCGAAGCAGCTTTAGATTCTTCTCTATCAGGCTGCACCTCTGGGCCACACAGTCCGGGCTGCGCAAGGGATCCTCCGGTGTATGGAAGACATAATCCGTCAGCTTCTCTATGGTAGTAGCCGCCACATGCATCCTGGTGTCGCTGGATGCGTAATAGATGTACACCTCCCCGTTATCCCTGGCAATAGCGCCGTTAGTAAACACCACATTGGACACATCCCCAACGCGTTCTCCTGCCCTGGGGCCGATCAGCAGCCCGCCGGGCTCAGCGATCACCCTGGCCGGGTCGTCTAAGGCCGTGGCAAAAGCATATATCACATAGCGCAGCCCCGCTGCCGTGTTCCGCACGCCGTGGGCGATATGGATCCAGCCCAGAGGCGTCTTAATCGGCACGGCTCCCGCGCCGTTCTTTGCCTCGGTGATGGTGTGGTAGCGCCGCTTGCTGGTGATGCGCTCTTCGTCAATGACCGGGTGCAGGATGTCCTCGCAGAGGCCGAAGCCGATTCCGCCGCCGGATCCGGTATCTATGAAATCATCCATAGGACGGGTATAGAAAGCGTACTTGCCCTCCACGAACTCCGGATGCAGCACCACGTTCCTCTGCTGCGGCGACTGCATTGTCTTCAAATTAGGCAGGCGCTCCCAGGTCTTCAGGTCTTTGGTCCGCACGATGCCCGCGGCAGCCACCGCAGCCGACAGGTCGGACACGGTGGTGTCCTTGCTCTCCGAACAGAAGACCCCATAGATATAGCCGTCCTCATGCTTGGTCAGCCGCATGTCGTACACATTGGTCTCCTCCGGGCAGGTGTCCGGCAGCACCACCGGATAATCCCAGAACCGGAAGCCCTCCACCGGGCTCTTGCTCTCCGCCACGGCGAAGAAAGACTTCCTGTCGTTCCCCTCCACCCTGGAAACCAGGTAAAATTTCCCGTCCAGTTCCATGGCGCCGGAGTTCATTACCGCATTCACGCCCAGCCGTTCCTGGAAATAGGGATTGCTGTCCATGTCCAGATCGTAGCGCCAAAACAGCGGGATGTGCTCCCTGGTCAGCACCGGATTCCTGTAGCGGTCATAGATGCCGTTGTAAAAGGAAGCGTCCGCTTCATTGGGACGGTTCAGCAGTTCCTGCTGCTTTGCCAGTTCTTTTTCATATTGAGGATGTATGCTCATATTCTCTCCTATTCTTGGCTGTTGCCAGCCTGCTTCCTATTTCTGTCTGCCTGATACTTATCTGCATGCTTATGTCTGCCCATTCCTCGCACTGAACGGATTCTCGTGTATATGCCTCATCGCCCCTCGGTATGGTCATCCGTTTCTCCGGACATATCCGAACTCCATGAAGCGGATCCGCCGATGGCCCGAGGCCGGCTTAGGCACTGGCCGCAGCCACCTGAAAGCCGTATGTATTCCAAGTATCGTCACTTGCCGCTGCGCCCGATGATCTCCATGCACATGCGCCCGTTGTGGTAAGGGCATTTCCAGGGCTCCACGATGGGCTTCTCTAGGGCAGGATTCCCCTCCGCGTCCGTGTACCAGAACCACTCCCCCTCCGGCCTCTCATCCACCAGATGCTCCTGAATGAATCCCCAGATATCCTCCGCGGCCTCCAGATAGCGGCGTTCCCCGGTCTTCTGATAAGCGTTGTAGAAGCCCACCACGCCCTCGGCCTGTACCCACCAGACCCTTTTTTCGTCCGTCACGCCCCGCTCGCACTCATTGGCCAGGGAGTGATGGGCGTAGGCTTTTTCGTAGACCTCAGCCTCCAGGCACCGCAACATAGGGCTCAGGCGTCTGCCCAGCTCCTCATCCCCCAGCGCCTCCAGGCACCTGTCCGTCAGCCAGGCTGCCTCGATGTCGTGTCCGTAGGAATGCAGGTCAATCAGGCTGTTCATGTGGAGATCAAAGAACACCTCCTGTCTGCGCCGCGCCGGATTGTATACATGCTCCGCCACCTGATTCAGAATCCAGTACAGCTTTTCCGTGACTACCTGCTGCCAGCGCCTCTCTTCTGCCGCCGGACAGCTCCCCTCTGAGGCCGTCCGCCAATCCCCGCCAAGAAACCGCTCCGCCTCCATGCAGGCCAGCAGATACTCCGTGTAAGCCTCCAGCACATGCAGCAGTGTGTTCATAGTCCGATCTGCCATCACTCCGTTCTCCGAGAGCTTGTCATTGGCAATGGGGCAAAAAGCAATGTCCTGCGCCTCCTTATACCCATACTCGTCAAAGCACCTATCCTCAATCACCTGAATCAATCGCCCCGCCAGTTCCAGAGCTTCCCTGTCATGGAAAGCCCGGAAGTAGGACGACAGGGCGTACACCGCAAATGCCTGATTATAAGTATGCTTCGTAGTATCCTCCGGCTGTCCCTTATAATCCAGCGACCAGTACACGCCGCCCCGCTCCGCGTCCATGCACTTGTCCCGCAGGAAAGCATATGCCCAGTCCGCGTGCTCTCTCAGGGAATCCGTCCTGCATTCCTGCTCGTCTCCCTTTCCCGGGGCCTTTGCGCCGTCAGGCCAATGGACCGCCTCTTTCCGGCAGCCCCTGAAATCCTCCCCCTCCAGGCACATAGCGGCATTGGAGAAGAACCACAGGATGCGGCTGTTGAGAATGCAGCCCTTTACCGCCTCCCTGTCCACCTCCAGCCCGGAATCCATCCAGCCGTAATATCCGCCATACTGTCCGTCCCGCAGTCTTTCCCAAAAGGGAATCAGCCGCCCGCACAGATGGCTCTTGAACTCATCACTTACCATGCCATTCCTCCTTTCCGGACCAAACCGGATCGAATTAACTTCTAATGCTATTATTAACTTATTTTATTAATTAAGTCATCAGTGTTTCTTGCGTTTTATCTCTATTTCTTGCCAGCAAGAGTGTTTTCATCTATTTTCACAATAAATCCACCATTTTTTCAGAGCATTTAACAATGTTTCTTTTCCATTTCTTCCTTTATAATGAACTTATATCGCCTAAGCATTGATTAAACGCTACTTAATTTTCTCATATCAGAAATTCGTTTTTTAAGCAAGCAAAGCAAAAAGGAGGGCCGCTATGTCCATAAGAGAAATCTATACGCCCGGCCTGGCGCTGCTATCCAAATCAGGGGTGAGTCTGACCCTCTTCCGCCCGGAACCGGAAGACGCAGACTTCCTCCTCTGCCGCACTGCCCTGGAGACCAGTTCCATAAAGAGCCCCCTCTCCTACTATCTTTCGGAGCATCCGGGCTTATGCCTCCTGCGCTTAAAATCCGGCTCTCTGCTCTTTACCGCCCTCCCCTCCGGGCATTCCTCCACCCTGTCCGAGAGGGGCCTGTACCTTTTCAGCGGCAGGCGCACCTGCCGTATCCTGGTGCGCGACCGGGCAGAGTATGACATCCTCTATTTTGACGGCATGAGCCTGCCCTGCTTCTGCCGCCATCTGCCCCAGGAGGCGCCTTTCTGGCAGGTTTCCCAGGCCCTCTCCTGGTCCGCCGAGCTTCTTCCCCTGTTCACAAGAGAGGAAGCCAATCCCATTCTCTGCCATATGCTGCTGACCTGCTTTCTCTCCCGGCCCGCCCTGGAGTACATGCTCCCCGGGAAAAAGGTTCCCCCCTATCTGGCGGACATGAAGTCAAAGCTTGAGGCCTGCTACTATGAGGACTACGGGCTGGCGCAGCTGGAGGAAATGTATCATGTCAACCGCTACCGCCTCTGCCGGGAATTCAGGCTCCATTACCAGACCTCCCCCCTGCAGTATCTGCACAAAATGCGCATACAGGCCGCAAAAAACCTGCTGACGGAAACGAACATGAAAATCCATGAAATCGGTTATGAGGTGGGCTATGAAAACGTAAACCACTTCATCGCCCATTTCAAGAAGAATACCGGCATGACGCCCACCCAGTACAGACAGCAGGGACTTCCTTTCCCTGCCGTCTTATGATACAATTTTGACAAGGCAGCGGAGCTTGCGGCAACAAGGCTGGAACCGTCCTTGTTACTGCTCACGGCTTCGCCGCTCTCAGCAACGTGATGCACACATACAATTGTATGGCGCCTGCTGTCCAAGCAATCGAAACGATTGCTTGGGATTGTTCGTGCAAAACGCGCACGAAAACACTTCGCGGAACTACCCTTGAGCAGTAACCCGTCCTTACAATGTCCTGTCAAATCCTTGATTTATGCTTGACAATCCAATCATTATTCTTTATTATAATATGTAGTAAAGACGGGTCCCGCAAAGCCTTGAACAGAGGCTTTTCTTTTTTATATATGGCAAATATGCGTTCGGCCCCTATGGCCGGACAAAAGAAAAATCTGTCATGGCAATGCCCAGGGAGGATTGACTTTTGGAAAGTAAAGATTACGAAATCATCTTAAACAGTATGCCGGAGACCGCTATCTATGTCATCCGACAGGATAATCACAGTTTATTGTATTTCAACAAAAGAGTACATACCGTATCCCCGGAGGTACGTTTAGGCATGACCTGCCACGAGGTATGGACAGGTTCCTGCATTAACTGCCCTCTGCTGACCATTCAGGACAGGCAGGAGAGCCGCTCCTTAAGCTACAATGCCACTTTCGGCGGGGTTGTGGACATGGTGGCCACGCGAATGCTCTGGAAAGATACCATCCCTGCTTTCGTGGTCAGCGTGACGCCCCGCATAGAGTCCTCCGGCTATGTGTACCGCAAAATTCTGCGCCTGGATCTGGGCCGGAACCGTTACGATGTGTTGAAATTCGACGGCGCTACATGGCTGTCCCCCCAGGGTACGGAGAATCTCTCCAGAGAATTTGAAAATCTGGCAGGAAGCGGCATGGTCCATCCCGAGGATGCGGACCGCTTCCGGGCCTTTACCGACATAGCCCATCTGCGCAATGCTCTCCGCGGAGGCAAGTCCATGCTGACCTGCATTTACCGCCGTCTCTACGAGCAGGAATTCCGCTGGAATCTGGTGGAAGTGGTTCCTGCCTTTGACTACAGCGAAGAGAACGAAACCGCCATGTTCTGCGTCAAGGATGTTCATGACACCATGCGGGAGGGGTTAGAGCGGGAGGAGGACAATGTCCGCAGCCGGGACGCGCTTCTGACCGTAAGCGAACAGAGCTTCGGCATATATGCCGTCCATCTGGATTCCGGCACCGTGGACCTGATCCGGGAGGAGGGCCATGAGCCCAGAGAGCGCTTTTCAGAGCCCCCTGTCTGGGATGACTTCATGCAGTCCCATATCATTAAGAAGCTCCATCCCGCTTACCAGGACGCTTTCTGGACAAAGTTCTCACTGGCAGGCCTCATACAGGCTAAAAAAGCGGGGGAAAAGGAATCCGAGCTTCTCTGTCAGCTGGAGATCGGCGGCTCCTACCGCTATGTGTCCGTGACTGCCCATCTGGACAAAGACCACGGCGCCGGCCATCAGGCTGTGCTGGCCATGGAGAACATGGACGAGCAAATACGCAAAGAGCTGGCACACAGCAAACGCGATGTGCAGATTGCGGCCATCCTCAAATCCCGTTTCGACATGATGACTACTGTCAATCTGGATAACGGCCAGTGTGAGCGCATTTTTCTGGACAGTTCCTCCGAACTTCAGGACGCGCAGGTAGGTGATTACAATTATTATACACAGCTGCTGCTTCCTCAATTGTATCCGGAGGATATGATCAATTACTCCAGTCTGATGTCTTTGGAACATCTTCGGGAAAAAGCCCGGGCTACGGAAAACTACGCGGAGGAAATATGCAAATACCGCACCAAGGACGAACCTCCCCGCTGGTTGGAACAGCATATCATCTACAGCCGTCAGAATGACAGGATTGTAGTTAATATTTTGGGCCATGACATCACGGACGAAAAAAGCAAAGAAGATGAAAGGCTTCGGGCCATGCAGGACCGGAGTTATATCATCAGCAGTTTAAGCAGCCTTTTCTTTTCCACTTATTACATTGATATAGAGCAGGACACTTTCCGCGCCGTCAGAAAACTGGGCAAAGCCGGAGACGTGCTGGGCAGCGAGGTGAGCTGTACGGCCGCGCTGCAGGTCTACGCCGAGAATTTCATCCACCCCGACGACAGGGAAGCATACCTGAATGTCATGAATATGTCCAATCTGCGTCAAAACCTGCGCTGGTGGCAGCCCTATGTGTCAAATGTCTACCGCAAGCTCCCTGCGCAGGGCGAGGTTGCTCCCGCCGATTATGAGTGGGTAAACGCCACCGTGGTGCTGGCGCAGATTGGAGAAGACGATCTGCCCAAGACCGCGGTATATGTGGCTCAGGATATCACGGAGACCATGCAGCATCAGAACCGGAAGTAAAACGAATATCGGAGGCAGACGAGTTATGGATAAAATATTGATCATCGAGGACAGCCGCGCTCAGGCCGAGTACCTGAAATCCATTCTGACCGCGGACTATGAAGTCACCATATGTCTCACCGGCGAGGAGGGCTTCCGCAAGGCTAAGGGCGAGGCTTTTTCTCTGATTTTTCTGGATATTATTTTGCCTGACGTGGACGGATTTACCCTGCTGCGCAGATTTCAGGATACCGCACTCACCAGACGTACGCCGGTGATCTTAGTCAGCGGTCTGTCCGACGTCCAGCACGAGGAAAAGGGGCTCACCTTAGGGGCGGTGGATTATATCACCAAGCCTTTCAGCCCTATCACGGTCCGGGCCAGGGCAAACATCCATATCAAACTGCACCATTACCAAATGCAGTTCATGCAGATGGCCACCGTAGATCAGCTCACCGGCGTGGCCAACAGGCGACGGTACGAGGATGAGAGCATCCTGAAATGGCGGGAGGCCACCAGGCTTAAACTGTTCTTCTCCGTCTGCATGTTCGATATCGACAAGTTCAAAGTCTACAATGACACGTTCGGCCATCCCGCAGGCGATAAAGTCATTGCGGCCGTGGCCAGGACCGCATCTGCTTTCCTCCAGCGCTCCACGGACTTTTTCGGCCGTTACGGCGGGGAGGAATTTGTGGCCATCCTCATCGGCAATGAAGCCCGGGCCGCCTTTGACTTTTTAAAGTCCATCCGGCAGGCCGTGGAAGATCTGCACATCCCCCACGCCCCCAGCGTCTCCCCCTGGGTTACCATCAGCATCGGGGGCGTCACGCTCCTGCCAAAGGACGGAGATTCCTATGAATATTACCTGGAGATCGCGGACAATATGCTCTACAAGGCCAAGCACAGCGGCCGGAACATGGTGGTCTGGTCCGACTCCGGCAGGGAAGAATGGCTGGAGGAAGGCCGGGAGAAGCAGCTTCACAGCCCTGCCGTCCAGGCATAAAGAGGATAGAGGGACAGTCTCTCCGCAAAGGACAGTCCCCACATCCCAAGCACCATCGGCACCGCCAGAACCACCGCCCCCAGCAGATAGGCCTGCAGTGCGTCTTTGCGCCAGTAGGAAAGCAGCAACACAAAAAGCGTTGTCCCTACGCACACGAGTATCTGGGACAAGGCCAGCGCCGCTGCCATCCCTCCCACGGTTATCCAGCCCGGAATCCCACAGCAGTAGGGAATGGCTGCCGCGGAAAACCGAAGTCCTCTCAGGGGAAAAGCCGCCGAGATACTGACGACTCTGCATACATAGGGGATCAGGGACAGCAGCCCCGCTGCCAGTGCGCACACAAGGGTTTTATCCCGCAGGATCCCTGGCTTTCCCCGCAGTGTAGCGCCCAGCAGATTCCAGGCGCCTTTCCCGTCTTCCATGGCCATGGCGCCGCCAAAAGCCAGAATGATTCCGAAGCTAAGCAGCAAAAAGTCAATCCGAACCCCTTCCCCTCTCGCCCCGAACAGATACAGATAGCCTGTGTCATACACAAAATTGCCGCCCCTTTCGCAGATACCCTCATACTGCTCCCAAACTCTCAAAAAGGCCGGGTAAAAAGCCGTCACCGCATACCAGCGAGATTTCATGTCCTCTCCCACGCGCTCCTCAATCTCTCCGGCCAAAATCAACTCGTCGATCCGCCGGATCTCTTCAAACGCATGTATGTACTTGGCTTCCTCCGCCAGCACCAGCGACTCTTTCTCCCCTGTCAGTTCCCCCTCCAGCTTCAGCATGATGTCCTGATAATATTGCTCCTGCACGGAGAGACTGTATTTCCGGGACAGATCCCGCCCCCCGATCAAAATCCCGAATGCCAGCAGCACCAATGCCGCCCGGTTCATTACCAGAATCTTATAGCCCTCATGGAGCAGCAGATTGCCTGCGGGCCGAAAGGGCAGCACCCGGATATAACGCCTGCCCCGAAGCGTAAAGCCCTCTCCCTTTACAAACAGAATCAGGCAGCATGACACTCCTGTCACAATAGTCAGGGCCAAAAGCCCCAGGGTCAGCCACATCCTGGACAGGGGCTGTCCCAGCACATTGAGATTCAGGTATGCCCCGTAAAGTTTCTCCGTCCGCAGGCAGCCGGCAAGATTCAGATACTTAAGCGCCGTTCCCCTGGAAGCTGCCGGGATCCCCATGTACAGCAGATAGCTTCCCCCATACCAGATCCCTCCTGCCAGAAAGGGCAGGAAATACCGCGCGGACGCCATGGAGACCGCGGCCAGCACTGTCCCAAAGCCGAAGAGCGCAAGTCCTTTTGTAAGGACAGACAGGATCAGGTACTGTCGAATGCTGATCTGCAGGCAGGACTCCCTGTAAGCCTCAAGGGACTGGAGACTTGCCGACAGGTCTCCGAAGCCTGCCCCCTGGCCGTAAAAGAGCAGATTCTCCCCGTAAAACAGCGCTGCCATGGCCATGCAGTGGACCAGAAGCGCCGCCAGTCTGGCCCAGATGTCAGGTCCAATACCCCTGGGAGTGCTGCGGGTAATGTAGAACAGCTGCTTCTCCTTGTCCTCCAGGATCAGATATCCTATGAAAAATGCCGCGGACAGTAATAGCAGCAGGTCTGTCCACAGGTTCTCCATGGAGCCTGTGACGGCTTTCTGCGGCATCCACCGAAGCCCCTCCCCTGTTAGCTTCCCGTAATCCCCGGCGCTTTTTTCCACATTCCGGGCAGAAAAAGACGACTCTTTTGCGCCGCCGAACAGTTTGATGCTTTTCAGCATATTTTTGTTCTCCTGCACGGACAGCAGGTATTCCCCGTAATCTGCGCAGCTCTTCCACTCCTCATACAGCTCCTCCGCCAGCATCCTCTCCTGCCGGAAAGAATCCGTGAATTTCAGATACGATTCGCTCTGATAAAGGTCTATATATGTCTCGAATACCCCTGGGGACTCTGCCAGCATCTGTGCCTGCAGCGCCTCCCCCATATCCCTGGACATCCCCTGCAGCATCAGCACCTCCTCCACAAAGCGCAGACCGTCCATGGTTTCCTTGAAATCAGAGACATACGCCCCTTTCTCCGCCTCCGTCATCCCGGAAATCTCCTGGCAAAAGGCCCGGTAAGCGGACAGGGGCGGATGCTCCCCGTCCGTCAGATTGGTGTACCACAGCAGAAAGCCGTTCACCGTAAGCAGAACACAGATGCCGACAAGGAAGCTGCGCCTGCCCCATATCTTTCCAATCTCAAATCCCGCCAGACGCAGCATCTTTCTCCTCCTCCCCGAACAACCGCATATAGACCTCCTCCAGTCCTCCCAGGCTGCCGTATTTCCCGCGGGCGCCCTGTGCCCCGCCGTCCTCTTTGTCACACGCATCCCCGGTCCCACAGCCGTACTTTTCACAGAGCCCCTGCACTGTACCCCGATCCAGTATGCCTCCTGCCTTTATCAGGATAACCTCCTTTGCGATAGGCTCGATGTCCGACACCACATGGGTGGACACCAGAATGATGCGCTCTCCGGCCAGGGACTGGATCCGTTCCCGTATCCGCACCCGCTCCTTGGGATCCAGCCCCGCCGTGGGCTCGTCCAGCACCAAGAGCCTGGGATTCCCCAGCATGGCCTGGGCAATCAAAATGCGCTGCTTCATACCGCCGGAATAGGCTCCCAGACAGCGGCGAGCCGCCTCTGTGAGATTGACATAGTCCAGCACCCGCCGTATTTCCTCCCTCTGCGCTTTTTTCGGAATGCCCTTTAGCGCAGCCATGTAGGAGAGAAACCGCTCTCCCGAAAAGCTGTCGTACAGTCCCTGCTGTTGGGGCGCATAGCCCAGGAGGCCTCTGTATGCTGCCCCCAGAGTGCCGATCTCCTTTCCCTCCCATTTCACCTGTCCTTGGGTGGGCCTGCGGTTGCCGGTTATGATATTCATCAAAGTGGATTTGCCCGCCCCGTTAGGCCCCAGCATCCCATAGATGCCTGCCTCCAGCTTCAGGGATACCTGATCCAGGGCCAGCTTGTCTTTGTATTGCTTCGTGATCCCGCAAAGTTCCAGCACGGTCTACCACCCCTTTCCTACCATATTGATCTTGCGGAAATTGTCATTGCCAGCAAACAGATCCTCCTGGGAGATCAGACCGTGCTGGTACAATGTGATCTCATAGCTGCCTCCCCAGGAGGAAGTAGCCTCATAATCATAGACCACAAGCACATCTTCTTCCAGCACGGCCTTGAAATCCAGCTCCCACCCCAAAGTCTTGTTCACCAGTCCGGAATGGCTGATTTCTCCAGTATTCCTGTCAATATAAGAATAAGTGTGATCCCAGTTATCGCCGAAGTCCGCGCAGCAGAGCTTCTCCCCAATGATGCTGCAGACTTGATAGAAACTGCCCGGTTCGCTGTAGACATTTCGCTCCTCCCCGGTGTCCAGGTTGATTTCCTTTATGATGCCTCCCTCTTTCAGAGAACAGTAAAGGATATTTTCCTGGATCACAAAAGAGCGATCCCCCTCGTTGCTCATACGATATTTTTCCGTGAGCTGTCCGCTGTCTATGTTCAGGCAGGCGAATACCTCACTGGAATCTTTATACAATTCCGGATAGTCGTCATCCGAGAACATTTCCTCGTCAGAGATGATTCTGCCGTAATCCGTCCCCTGAAGCACCAGATTGCGGCCATAGCAGCTAACCACGTTCCAGGACACATTGCCCCCGAAGTCCATGGAGCATATCTCTGACAGCTCCCCTTTGTCCGGATCCAGAAATACCAGCCTGCGCTCTTCCGAATGGAAATAGGTGCTTACGCCTTCCTGGTTGGAAGTCAGCTTCTTCGTCACCATGTAGAGGCCGTTCTCATCCCCGCACACATAGTCCTCCACAGTCACGGAGGCGTCAAAGGTGTACACTTTCTCTCTATTCGTACCGTCTAAGTCAGCCCGGTACAGGACGTTTGATGTCCCCTCCGTATTCATGCCGCCTGCCGATTCTACCTCCACGAACTCCGACCGGGCGGTGCCGTCATTGTCCCGAGCCTTGCTAAACAGATATAAGCTTCCCTGATAGGTAAACAGCAATGTGTAAAAGCCGAAATCATCCCTGGAGAGCACGGAGGGGCAGTCCGGCGAATTATGGCTGCACCCTGCATTGCTGCACAGAAACACCTCCTGCAGAGTCTCAAAGTCCATGTACAGCAAGCGCACGCCGGCGCTGCCGTCCGTAAGCTCTGTGGCTACTTTCTCTATGTAATAATAGCCGTTTTGCGTATGACACCCCTCATCAACCTGCTTACACAAAAGCTTAAGCCCGCCGTCTCCTCCGGACGCCCCACTGTCCTCTGTGCCATTGTAGGCGGAAGCGGTCTCCACGCCGTCTGCGCCGCTTTCGTCCCCGGCTTTTGTATCATATGCTGCCGCTTCTTCTCCCACCGGAATTACACTCATCTGCGAGATACTGCCTGCTGCTTCCCCTCCGCAGGCTGTGAGGGACATTGCCAATGCCGCCGCCAGAGCCAGCGCCTGTATGTTCCGCACCGTTTTCTTCCTGACATTCTCCGTAAATCTCTTCATAAAAAAGACCTCCTTGCGCTTTTTTGAAATGCATCAAGGAGATCTTAATCTGTAAAAGTCAAATTTTCGTCAAACCGTGAGAAATATTTTTACCGCCGCCCCCCGGGGAGCCAGATTCCCCAGCCGCAGACAGCCCCCTTGCTTCTCGCAGAGCACCCGGCTGATGGCAAGCCCCATACCCAGATGGCCGTCCACCCGGCCGGCGGGCAGAAGCGCTTTCCCCTGGCTTTTCAGAAGTTCCTGCGGGAATCCCGGACCGTCGTCCGCCACAGTCACCGTCAGCCCTCCCTCCTCTCGCTCAAACTCCACAGACACCGCGCTCTCGGCATAGCGGGCCGCATTTTCGAATACGTTTTCCAGCACACGGAAGAACATGGTTCTGTCCACCATGAGACAGCTCTCTGTGGGCGGATTTCCCATATGCAGGGTAATCCCGGCCCTGTCGGCCATCACCTTAAGGTCGTCCCGGGCCTCTTTCACCAGCTCCCCCGCCCCCACCTGTCTCCTGACAGGTTCCATGTCCTCCAGCCGGTTCAGCACCCGGACAGACTCTGTGTACTGCTCCAGGCGCAGGGCCGCCGCCTTTAGATTGGATGCGATGCGGGCCGACTTCTCCGGGCTCAGGTCCCCGGCCGGCAGATGCATCTGCAGATACTCCGCATATCCCTGGATGATGGCGATGGGATTGCGCAGATCATGGGCAATGGAAGCCTGCATGAGCCTGCGCTGGTCCAAAAGCCTCCACATGGATTTATTGTTCCGGGCCAGTTCCAGGCGCATGCGCTCAAAAGACTCACACAAAGCCCCCATCTCGTCCCCGCAGGAGTACTCTATGGAGAAATCCAGATCCCTGGCCGCAATCCGGGCCGTGGCCTTTGACAGGATGGCAAGAGGCTCCTCCAGCCGCCTCTTGTAGAAAAAGAAACCGGCGAACAGGATCCCGCCCACAGACAGCAGCGCCGGCACCGCCACCATGGCTGCGCCGCAGAACTGATAGGCCAGCTTGCGCTTCGGCGTCAGGGTATCAAAGCTCTTCTCGATCTTTTCGATGGAGTAGGTAACGTCCCCATACTCCCCGACAACCCTGCTCTCCTCTGCGAGCACGCCCTCCGGCCCTACAGATTTAGCCAGTATCGGGGGGAGCTTTATGACCTCGCCGAAATCCAGCAGTGTGGTCGACTCCGTCAACGAGCCGTCCGGCCATATTTCCCGTATGGTCAGGTAGGCCGCCTCCGGATCCGGCAGAAGAGAATGCCGGAAAGCCGCACAGCCCCAAATCGTCAGGCCGGACAATGCCGTTACCCCGCCGAACACCGCAAATACCACCAGCAGAAAAAAGCCGCGCAGCCCTCTTATGCCCTCGGATTTCTTTCCCGGTCCGCCCCAGGGCATTCTCCCCCGCTTTCCCGCCCCATTGTTCCGGCAGCCGGCGCCTTTCGCTTCATCCATGCCGTTCCCCCCGCTTCCGGTGCACTTTTCTTTCATCAGCGGTTCCATTTATATCCTACCCCCCATACCGTCTCAATGTACTCATGCCCTGTGATTTCCCGCAGCTTTGCCCTGATCTTGCGCACATGCTCTTTTATGACACTGCTGTCACCCTCTGCGTCATATCCCCACAGCACCTCGTAGATATGCTCCCTGTCAAACACCTGCCCCCCATTGGTCATCAGAAACTCGATCAGGTCAAATTCCTTTCTGGAAAAGGGAATCTCCTCCCCATGCCAGGAGACGATCCGCTGAGACAGATCCACGATCAGCTCTCCGGAGGTCAGCACGGAAGAACGGCTGCGGTTCCTCTCGTCCCTGCGCAGGTGGGCCGCCACCCTGGCGGACAGTTCGTTGAGGCTGAAAGGCTTCGTAATATAGTCGTCCCCGCCGTACTGCAGGCCGTTGATCTTGTCCTGCTCCGTGACCCTGGCAGTGAGAAACAGGATGGGACACGGGATATGCTCCCGTATACTCCTGCACAGCTCCAGGCCGTCCATCCCCGGCATATTGATGTCCAAAATGATCAGATCCGGCTGCCGCTTCAGAAAGGAGAGCGCCTGGCTGCCGCTGTTTGCCGCAAGGGTTTCATAGCCGCAGTCCCGAAGATGATCCGAGATAAGCTCCGTCATCATCTCTTCATCGTCCACTATCAATATCTTATACGCCATTGCTTCCGCCTCCGCTGGCCCTGCCTCCGGCCCTCCGGTCTTCCGGTCTTCCCTCCGGGGCCGTCCGCCGTTTCTTTCCCGGGCTAAGGACATCATACCACGGATTGGCGTGTTGTGCAATTTATGGTTTTCGTGCCTGCAGTTGAAAAACGCCGCTGCTTCTTACGAGTCCTTATATTTGCACTTTGGCAACAGACTATGTACAATTACCCGCGTTCACAAAAATCTGCCGCGTAACCCGACTCACGAGCCGGAGGCGCCGGAAATATGGCGGCTAATTTCAAAATAATTTGCACATTTTGCCCTGCTGAATTGTTATACTAAGTGAGGAGGTGATGAAATGGCGTACGGCGGGGAGTTTTCAGACCATGCCGGGGAGTTTGAAAAAATCATTGCTGCGTATTACGAGGACATCTACAAATTCTGCTTCCGGAAAATCCGCGACCCGGCGGAGGCCCAGGACCTTACGCAGGACACTTTCATCCGCTTTATGGATGCTGCCGGCACATATGTCGATATCGAAAAGCCAAAGGCGCTGCTCTATACCATCGCCAGAAATCTCTGTCTGAACTGGCTCAAACGAGCGCGCCCGGTCTCTCTGGACGAACCTGAAAACGGCATCGCGCCTGTAACGGACGATTTTTCGGACGAATCTATCCGGAAAGTCTACCTGTCCATTGCGGTTTCCGCATTGCCGGACGATCAGCAGGAGATCCTGATTTTGCGGTATGGACAGGGTTTGAAGATAGGTGAAATCGCGGAGATACTCGGCCTTTCGCGGTTTCAGGTCATGTACCAGATACGCAGCGCTCTGGACAGGCTCAGGAAAAACATGAGAAAGGAGGACTGACAGTGAAACAGAACTTGAAAAAAGAATTGAAACAATTATACAGCGATGTGCCGCCTATACCGGATTCCCACAAGATAGCTGATCTTATGGCCCAGGCAGGCTCAAGAGCGCCTGCGCTGCCAAGGGAATCCTCCCTGCTCTGGTTTATCAGAACACAGATCCGCTTTGTAAACCGGAAATTCCTGCTGGTTCAGTTTTTGCTGATTTGTTTGTACGGGTTCCTTACAACGGCAGTTTTGCAGGACAATGACGCATTTCTTTTGCTGGTTCCCTTTGCCCCTATTGCGGTTTTGCTTGGAACGGGAGAGTTTTCGCGGTCTTTCTACTGTAACATGACAGAGTTGGAATTTCCGTCCCGCTTTTCTTTGACGCAAATTTTGCTGGCAAGGCTGTTGATAACGGCAGTGATCGATATGCTATCGCTGAGCAGTATGCTGCTCTTCACCGCAATGAAAACGTATCTCACGTTTGGCTCATTGATCCTATATGGGCTCGTTCCCAGCCTCCTGGCTGCGGCAGGCGCCCTGTTCCTGATCAACCGCAGCCGTGGCGGGGACGCTCGTTATTATGTGTCCGCGTACTGCATCACGCTTTCCGCCATTGGCGCGATTTCCCTGACCGCCTGGCCTGCCTGGTACAACGGCGCAGCCACGGCTGTCTGGCTGCTTGTGCTGGCAGTCAGCGCAATGGCCTTTGCCGCAGAGGTATACAAGCTGCTCCGCGATTGCTCCGGATGGCTGGAGTGCGCGAAGCTGCAATAAAAAAGGAGGTGTCACATTTGGAACTTACATTTGACAGACTGACAAAACAATTTCAAAACAAAATTGCCGTTGACCGCTTCAGCTATACCATGACAGGCGGCGTATACGGTCTGCTGGGCGCAAACGGCGCAGGCAAGACCACGCTGATGCGTATGCTGTGCACGGTGCTGAAGCCAACCGGTGGAGAAATCCTTTACAACGGCAGCACCATCGAAAGAATGGGTGTGGCATATCGCGACATTCTCGGCTATCTGCCCCAGAATTTTGGCTACTACCCCGATTTCTCCGCCCGGGACTTTATGCTGTATATGGCTTCGCTGAAAGGGATTCCCGGACACGCGGCCAAGCGTCGGGCAGACGAGCTTTTACACATGGTGGGCCTGTCCGACGTGGCAAGGGAAAAAGTGGGCTCTTTCTCCGGCGGCATGAAGCAGCGCCTGGGAATCGCCCAAGCCGTCCTCAATGATCCCAAAGTTCTCGTGCTGGATGAGCCCACAGCCGGCCTTGACCCCAAGGAGCGGATTCGATTCCGCAATCTGATTTCCGATCTTTCCCAAGACAAGATTGTCGTACTTTCCACCCATATCGTCAGTGATGTGGAATATATCTCCGATCAGATTGTGATGATGAAAAAGGGCAGGCTGATTCTTAGCGGCAGTCCGGCCGAGCTGACCGAAAACGCCGCCGGTCTTGTCTGGACGCTGACCGTACCAGGCAGCCAGGTAAGATTATATGAGGCCGATTTCTATATCTGCAACCTGCGGCATATGGGGGACATGGCTGAGCTTCGCATTGTCTCCGAAGAAAAGCCGGCCCCCACGGCACAGAGTGTACCTGCAAACTTAGAAGACTTATTCCTCTATCACTTCGCAGACGAGCTGGAGCGAAGCAATACTCACCCCAAAGGAGGCGCACAGCAATGACAACATTGATATACTATGAAAAAAAGAAACTCCTGAAACGAAAATCCACCCTGATTACCTGTCTGTTAATGGTGCTTTGCATTTTTGCCATTTCACTGGTGTTTATTTCGGATCAGTTTTGGTTTGAAGAGGATGGCACGGAACTGTCCGGCGTGGAGGCCATCCGTGCGGAACGCGCCGCAATACAGGCACAGGCGGGACCGCTGACGCAGGAACGTTTGCGGGACACACTGCGCCATTACCATACGATATACGGTGACTCTGCCAATTATAACAGTGCCGGCTCCCTCAAAGATGAAGTATACCTGAAAGAGATTATGCCTTACCGGCGCATTCTGAATCTGCTTGTGTGGGTATGCGTTTCGGACGAGCTTACCGATGTGAGCGCGCTTAACAATGTGACGGAGGAAATGGCGGAGGGCTTTTATGAGATCCGCCGCGCGAATGTCCGCAGGCTTCTGGATGCGGAAGGATCCGGCGAAACTTTTACACAGGCAGAAAAAGATGCTGCACTGGCACTGGATCAACAGGTCTGCGAGCCGTTTACATACGACTATACCAGCGGCTGGAGGACGCTTCTGACGCGCGGGTTTCCGTTGTCATTTCTCCTGATCGCGCTGGCCGTTTGCGTCATTATCTCCCCAGTCTTTTCATGGGAGTACCAAACCGGTGCGGATGCCGTGGTGCTGTCCGCGAAGCGCGGCAGAAGCCAGGCGGTTCTGGCCAAAATCACCGCCGGCTTTCTTGTCACCAGCCAAATCTATGCCCTCGGCGTGTGCACTTTGCTTTTGTGTGTGCTTGTGCCCTTTGGAACCGGCGGCTGGAACTGTGAGTTTCAGCTTTTGTCTGAAACCTCATTCTACGGCTTGAAAATATGGCAGGTCATACTCTCCGGCATTGTCATCAACTACATCGTCATACTCTCCGTCATGGCCTTTGTCATGCTCCTGTCCGCTGTGTGCATAACCCCTTTCGCCGCCGTTATCGTCAGCATGTTCTGTACTGTCGTCCCCATGTTTTTTCCTGCCGGCAGCGCAGGCGGCCTTATGAACCATATTCTCGCCCTGCTCCCTGCCAAGGCAATGGAAACCTATACCGTCTTTTCAGCCTATATGTTTTTCCCGATGGGGAAAACGGTTGTCACGCTTCCGTATATGATTCTGATTGCCGCGATTGCCCTGATTGTGATCGCGCTGCCATTTGCGCACAGGGGCTTCTGTAAGCATCAGGTGGTGTAAGGTTCCTTTTCCGCCGGCTGTGGCGGCCCGCCGCAGGGGGCGGAAAAGGCTGTCAGCACACACAGCAAGAGGGCGTATCGATTCTACTTCAATCAATACGCCCTCTCAGAACTGCTCGTCCAATGGACCATACCTCCTTATTTAGTTTTTTCTTCTCTTCCATTTCACCCTTTTGTGCTTTCCACGTTTTCTTTGTACCCAATGCACTGTAACGTTCTGGCAAGTTCCGCTTCAGCAATCCGTTACTTTTTTCGTGTTCTGCACTGTTGTCTGAAACCTTTGCTGCTTATTTAGTTTTCTTTTATGGAAGATTTTGTTTTCCCTTTCTTTATTGTAAGTTCATTATATTGCACGCGAGTCAAATTGTCAATGCCTTTTTCAAAATTTTATTTATATTTTTAAAATTATTTTCTGTCATACCTTTTTTCTAATAAATAATTGTTTTATATAATTTTAACTCATATTATATCTATTTATTTTAACATATTCTTCAATTTCCGATTATATGCAAAATTTTCTGATTATAAAAATGGAACCTTATCAGGAATAAAAAGGAAAGCAGCGGCTCCTATGGAGCGCTGCCTCCCTCTGTTTTTGGCTATCCCTATTTACTTACTGGCTTCCCATGCGTCGATCTGGGACTGTATTTCCGCAACAATCTTTTCCGAACCGTTCTGTTTCAGCTTCGCCACAAAATCGTCCACTGACTTGTTCACGGCTTCCGGAGACTCAAGATATCCGTATTTCAGATAATCGTAATACTCGCTTATCACGTTATTGCATGCGGAGAGTTCGTTTTCAATGGCGGAAAGGTCGGGAATGAATCCCATATGTGAGGCCAGTATCGCCTCATTGTTGTATTCCGCCATTTTCTTCAGCATGATGTTGTCCGGTCCGCCATAGGACTCCGGAGCCTCCACAATGGTCAGATTTCCGAAGAACGGCCCATACCACTGCAGCCACCCGGGATTTGCCGCGTCCGCATTGCGGTTTGCAAGCTGCATCTTGCCGTCCCCGTCTTTCTCCCAATGCTCTCCCTCAAGGCCAAAACGCAGCATTGTAGCCACATAGGGATCATTGTTTATGAGCTCCATAGCCATCATAGCCCGTTCCGGGTTCTTGCTTTTTACGCCGATAGCAGTCATGGCTCCGGCATAGCCGCTTCCCTCCATGTAAGGATTGTCATATACTACCAGTTTCGAGTCGTAATTCTCTCCGTTCAGGTCTTCGGAGATCCAGGTATAACCCCATCCGTTCAGCATCAGGATGAAAGGCTCCGCCGCCAGGTTTCCCTCGAATGTGAATCCGTTGTTCGAAAGGACGCCTGCGCTTACCAGGCGCTGCTTCATCAGGCACAGCTCCCTGAATTCATCCGTTTCAAAAAAGTTGTACACCGTTTTCGTGTCAACCCCGGGAACGGCTTCCTTTCCTGGCACATTGCATACTGCCAGCTCATTGCATCCAAACTGTTCCAAAGCCACATAGTACGGACAGAAGACATCATTGTAAGGCATCAGGGGCATCCCCTTATACTCAGGAAACTTTGCGTCGCGGGCCGCCACTGCCTCGATCAGAAAATCTTCCATTTCCTGAGGACCGGACCACCCCTGCTCCATATCCAGCCCCAGCTCTTTGGCCAGTGTATCATTATAAATATAGCTTATGATATAGCAGTTGTCTTTCAGCACAGGAACCCCATAGATATGGTCATCGACTTTCAGCCCCTCCCATACATCCTCTTTAAATAGATCTTTCAGGCTGGTGCCGTACTCATCCCAAAGGGTGTCAATGGGATAGAACGCCCCCATCTTTGCATAAGTATAATAGGAAATATCCCCCGTGACTGCCAAAAGATCCACTTCTTCACCGGACATGAGTTTTGTGGACATGGTTTCTTCATAGCCTCCGGGTCCCATGATATTCAGCTTCACCTTACAGTTAATCTTTTCCATGAAATACTCGTCCAATGCAGCCTGAATCATGTCTACATCGGTGATATTGCCTGTCTGATAGCTGAGCACATACCACTGAAGCTCCGCATACTCCAGGTCCTCCCCGGCTGTCTCGCCTCCCTCTGCGGTCTCTGAAGCTTCTGCGGATTCTGTCCCGCTCTCCCCAGGCTCCTCCTGACTTGGCTTTGAAGACTCCTGGGAACTCTCCTTTTCCGAACCGTTTCCACAGCCGCTGAGCATGGCTGCTGCCATAGAAAATACACACAGCAATGATACTAATTTCCGTTTCATTTGTCATCCTCCTTTTTATTTAATGAAACATTAGAAAAACTATATTATATACAGCAAGTACGGCTGCCTATAATCAAATGGAAAGAAATTGCTGCCAAATAAGCCATATTGCGCCATATTTACAAAATACGGGAATGCAGTCACTCCTTGATGCTGCCCACTGTAAGCCCCTGTACGAAATACCTTTGAAAGAACGGATAGGCGAACAGCAGGGGCGCCACTGCCAGAACGGTACAGGCCATCCGCAGGTTCGTGCCGGGCAGGTTCTTCAGCATCTCCATTCCCCCCGGGGTGGAGGCAATTCTCGAATTTGCTTTCAGATAATCCACATTGTTCTGCAGCTGTGTCAGCAAAGTCTGCAGGGGCACCAGCTTATTGTTCTCGATATACAGCATGCCCGTGAACCAGTCATTCCACCTGGCCACGAAGCTGAACAGGCCAATGGTTCCCAGCCCTGCCTTGAACAGGGGACACACAATCCGGAAGAAAATGGTAAAATGCCCTGCCCCGTCTATCCTGGCCGAATCAAACAGAGCCTCCGGAATAGATGTCTTGATGAAAGTGCGCAGGATGATCACCCAATAGGCATTCAGAATGCCTGCCAGCAGCAGAATCCAAAAGGTGTCTTTCAGATGGTAATAGCGCACATTCAAAATATAAGATGGCACCAGGCCGCCCCCGAAGAGCATCGTGAAAAACAGGAACCATGTGAGCCCTCTCTCCAGCCAGAATCTCTTCTGGCATATGACATAGGCATACATGGACATGACGATCAGCCCCAATACCGTCCCCAGCGCAGAGTTTACAATGGTGACCAGGTAGGAATACACCAGCTGGCTCCCCATCTTGAATGTGTAATAATACCCCTCCATGGACCATTCCACGGGAAAGAAATTGTACCCCACTTCATTAATGCTGTTCGTACTGGAAAACGATACGATCACAATGAGAAGCACCGGTGCCACAAACACAATGGCAAAAATTCCAAGGATGATACCGAAAAAAAGATTCCATTTCCAGTTGATCCGGTTCAATTGTCTCTTCTTTTTCATTATTTTACCCCTAGCGCGCTTTGGCGCTTATATCAATCAATACTTGCCCTTTGATGACAGACCACCAGGTCTGGCTTGTATCCTCTCCCGCCTCAGAACATGGCACTGTCCGGATCCACTTTGGAGACAATCCTATTCGCCAGCAGCACAAACACAAAGCCCACTGCCGACTGAAACAGGCCTGCCGCTGTAGTCATTCCGATATTCACCTGGCTCTTCAGCCCCCGGTAGATATAGGTATCGATTATATTCGTCACCGGGTACAAGGGGCCGCTGTCTTTGGTCACGGTGTAAAACAGACCAAAATCCCCGCGGAAGATGCCGCCCATGGCCATGATCAGGGAAACCGCAATGATGAATCGCAGATGGGGGATGGTGATATAGATGGCCTGTTGGAACCGGGATGCCCCGTCCAGCATGGCTGCCTCATAATAATCACTGGAAATCCCCGAGATCACCGCCAGGTACATCACTGCCTGATATCCCACGCCTTTCCAGGCATTGATGAATACCAATAGCGGCGGCCATATGCTGGTCCTTTGATACCAGTCGATCCCGCCCTCCTGGCCCAGCAGCTGCAGAACGTAATTTACAAATCCATTCGAACGCTCCAGAAATGCAGTCACAATGATCGCCACCACCGCCCAGGACAGGAAATAGGGCATCATGTATATTGTCTGGAATGTCTTCGCAGTCTTCTTGGAGCCCAGGGAACTGAGCATCAGGGACAGAACCACCGCAATGGCCATGTTCAGAAAAATAAATACAATATTATACAATACCGTATTTCTTGTTATCACAAGCGCATCCGATGTGGCAAAGAGGAATTTGAAATTATCAAATCCGTTAAAGGGCGATCCGAAAATCCCTTTCTGCACATTGTACTTCTTGAAAGCCAGAACCAGCCCGCCCATGGGCAGGTAGCTGAACAAGATCAAAATCACCACTCCCGGCAGCGCCATGAGATACAGCGGGATGTCCTCCCTTTTGAATCTTCTTGTCATTGACTTTTGTTTTTGCTTTTTCACCCCATCCTCCATCCTCTCCTTTTTATCCAGATCTGCACTTCCGGAAACCTGGAAGCTTAGATTTTCCATTAAGCCATGTCGCTGCCGTCACTTTCTATGGCTGCCTTTCTGCCGTTGACAGCCCGGAACGGTTCCATGTCAAACTTTGGCTCCCGTTCATAGGTATACAGGCCGTTCACCTCCTGCTCCACATCGTAGAGCTGGGTATAGCAGAAGCCGGATATCCTGGGATTGTCCAGAAATACATCCGTAAGTCCCTTATAGCGCTCCAGAAATTCTTCCTCTGTCCGGGGCGTCTCCCCATAGCCCCAATCTCTCTCTCCTGCTGCTCCCGTGTCCCAGCGGATGCCGCCGTACTCGCTGATCATCACAGGAATCCCCTTTACGGGCGTCTGTCTCTGGGGATGGGTATCCTGCAGCTCTCCTCCTGCCCTGAAGTCTTCATAATGCCCGGCCAGCTTCCCCGGATCCTGCTCGTAATCATGGAGATCATAGATGTCCGTGATCACATGGTAACTGCCGCTGGTATCGATGCAGGGCCTTGTGGTGTCATAGAGCTTCGTCGTCTTGTATACCACCCGCAGCAGATCCTCGTCCTGCTTTCTTCCGTTCACGTCCCAGGTCTCATTAAAGGGACACCATCCCACTATGGCCGGGTGATTGAAATCCCGCTCCATGACCTCCATCCATTCCGGCAGAAACGCTTTCAGAGCCTCCGGTCTGCTGTAGTCCAGTCCCCAGCAGGCATGCTCCTCCCAGACCAGATATCCCAGGCGGTCGCAGTGGTACAGATACCGAGGTTCAAAGATTTTCTGGTGGAGTCTCGCCCCGTTGAACCCTGCCTCCATGGACAGCCTGATATCCTTCTCCAGAGCTTCCTCTGACGGCGCCGTATAAATGCCGTCCGGATAATACCCCTGGTCCAGCACCAGCCTCTGAAAAATGGGCTCTCCGTTGAGCAGCACCTTTTCTCCCCGAATCTGAATCTCCCGCATGCCGAAGTAGCTTTTTATACAATCTTCCCCGAAAGTAAGTTCCAAGTCATAGAGTCTGCCTTTTCCCGCTTCCCAGAGATGGGATTCTGTCAGAGATAAGGTCAGCGTCGCCACCTGTCCCTGGACCTGCACCTGTCCCCGTCCACAGTCCCTGCCCTCATAGGAGGCCCGGGCTTCCAGCACTCCCGCCCCCTGCACCTTTGCTTTGATGGTCAAACTGTTCTCCGCCACATTGGGATAGTATTGCAGGGAGAGGATATAGCTTTCCGGCACCTCCTCCAGCCACACGGTCTGCCAGATTCCCGTGGTGCGGGTATAATTGCAGCCTCCGGAAAAATATGCGGGGCTCTGCTTTCCCCTGGGCTGCAGGCCGCAGCGCAGGTCGTCCCTGGCCAGTACCACCAGATTGTTCTCCCCCTCCCGGACATATTCTGTGATGTCAAAGGAAAAAGAGGAATATCCGCCCCTGTGCTCTCCCACCGACTCTCCGTTGAGCCAGACACTGCATTCGTAGTCCACTGCGCCGAAATGGAGCAGGAGTCTTTTCCGGTTCAGGTCTTTTTTCAACATCAGTGTTTTCTGATACCAGACTGCAGGCATAAAATCCGTTTTTGCCACTCCGCTGCATTTGCTCTCCGGGCAAAATGGCACAATAATCCGTTCCGGAAGTTCCGTATTATTGTATAACTTTCTGTCTTTCCCGCTGTCGCCGTAATCTATGTAAAAGTTCCATTCTCCATTCAGATTGGTCCAGTGCTGCCGCTCCATCTGAGGACGGGGGTGCTCCGGCCTGGGTATTGTCCGCAAATCCATTTCTCTTTTCCCTCTCCTTTGGCTTATCGCCCATGTTTCTCATGCATTTCTTTCTTACATACTCTATTTTAATCAATTCTGTGAATTAATCAGGTCAAAAAAATCCTGTATATGTATGAAAAAATCCTGTTTTTAGTTTTTCTGAGAATAAACCATTGATTTTTTGTCTGTTTATTGTATAATTTTTACAAAGAGGCAACAGGCGTTAGCAGCTTCAAAACCGGAAATAAGACGAAAGCCAGGAGGTTACAATATGCCCGATATCTACAGGACAGCCCGGGAAGAATATTATTTTTATCTGGGGCCGGACTCTGCTGAGTTTTCTCCCCTTTCTTCGGGTATTACCTTTGCGGACCCCAACTACCATATTCTTCGTCCAAACGGGGACCACTATGTGTTTGAATACATTTTAAGCGGCCGCGGTTATGTGTACTTTAACGACCAAAAGGTAGCTTTAGGACCCGGCGCCGCTTACATCCTCCATCCCTGCACTTACCATCACTACTATTCCGATCCCCACAATCCCTGGACCAAGGTCTGGCTCAATGTCCGGGGGATGTTGGTGCAGCACCTGCTCTCGGACTATCACCTGAACACCAACTGTTATGTAGAAAACTTCAAGAACAGAGACTACCTCACCCAGGCATTCTCCATTATGAAAAAAGACCCGGCCCACTGCAAAAGTGAACTGGCTCTTTTTCTTCATCATTATATTCAGTTGTTTTCGGAGACCCTTATCGGCCATCAGGAAAAGGCCTCTCCCGCTTTTGCCATGAAATGCTTTATCGAGCAGAATGTCCACCGCTCCATGCATATTGACGAGATCGCCGCCCATGCCCATCTCTCCCGCTCCCGGGCCAACGAGGTGTTCAAGAAAGAGTACCGTACCCCCCCTTATCGTTATTACCTTTCTTTGAGACTGGAGATTTCCATGAACATGCTGCGCCATTCTCCCATGACCATCCAGGAGATCTCCAACCATCTGGACTTTCCGGATTACCACCAATTTACGGCATTTTTCAAGAAATGGTGCGGCATGACGCCCACCCAGTACCGCCAGGAATTCCGGATGGAGCAGAACCGGATCACTGCCGAATCCGCGGTAAAAAACACCCCTCTCTAAAGACGGGGTGTTTCGCATATCACATAATTACAGCTTCCCAGTCACTCACATCAGCCTCCGCAAAGGAGCCACCTGGCCCATCTTGTCCAAAGGCGCCCTGTAGATCAGAAGAGAGATCAGATACTGCCCCAGTGCTCCCGCAATCAGCAGCGCCAGACCTGCGGCCACCGCCTGCCCCAGTGAAATGTCAATTGCCAGAAAATCCGTCAGCCTGCTGTCGCCGATGATTCCTCCGGAAAGACCGATGCAAATAACGGGAACCACACACAGGGAGGATATGATGAAATATTTGTAGGCTACACCGGTATACAGCATTATCGCCGCCATCAGTACCGCCATCAAAAGTAGGTTTTTTCCCATCCCTTCCCGGCTCTGGGGCTGAATTAGAAGTATAATGCCGCTAATCAGGATCTCTGCCAGATACACCACTGTCATAACGCTGAAATTGATCAGTGCGGGAATCCTGGTCTGTAGCCTCTTTTTTCCCGGTGAGGCCTGCACCATGCCCGTAATATTCAGGGAGAAAAGTACCTGTACAGGCAGCATGCCCACCACCAGCATCATATAATCTGCCGGAAACATGTTTCCTGATATTCCTCCCAAGACAGCGGCGCCTATGCCCAGTACCACCGTAATCCCTCCCGCAATACAGTTTGTCTTTATCCCATATCCGTACCGCATCATCTTTATGCCCAGCTTCCAATCATTCATCATAATAACTCCTCTCCACCCTTTCCATGGCGGCTTTCACTGCCACCACGCTCATCAGGAAACCGAATATTGCAAACAAAATGTCGATTATCAGAATATACTCTGCCAGTCCCAGCAGAAAGATACCAAGCAGCGCCAGAATCATGGCTCCATAGCCCACAACCATGTTTATCCAGAGGAGGCTTCCGTATCTGGACAAAAAGGTCCCCAGAGTGGACACCAGATAAGAAAGCAGCGCCAGATACACCAGGATTCCGAACCCCTGCACCCCCGCAGCCTCGGGCAGTTCTCCTTTCCCCACCGCCAGAACCAGGCTAAACAGCGCCAGAATCCCGATTCCGGACAGAAGCTTCCGCAGCAGATCCATCTCCAGAGCGGTCCGAATTATTTCTCTCCCATGCCCTGAGGCTTTGAGATACTCCAGTCTCAGGGAGTCTTTCGTCTGGATCCCGCCGAAGAGCCAGACATCGGATATGATCTCCGCCATAGGCAGAAGCACGGTCACAATGATCAGGCCGCCCCCTGCCAGCCCCCGCTCTATCAGAAAGCCCAGGCCGGATATCACCAGGGGAAGCGCCAGATATACTCCCAGCCGATACCAAAGAGAGGTAAATACCAAATAGCTCTTTATTTTCTTCCTCATACCGCACCTATGCCCTCTTTCCGAGACTTGTGTTGGCTTTCATCACGGCCACGCTGATCTGGGACAGGGTGGGCGTCTCCAGGGTGATATCCATGCCGGCCAGCCGGTCCAGATTCCGGGACAGACAGATTCCCTCGAACCCATAGGTGCTCCTGTGCATGGAGAACATAGCTTCACCAGCCTTTCCGGCGTCCGCCGCCTCCCCCTTTACGCAAATATACTTCTCTTTCAGCTCCTCCACAAATCCCTCTTCCACAATACTGCCATTCTCCAGAATAATCGCATAATCCGTGACACTTTCCATATCGGATATATTGTGGGTGGAGAAAAATACCGAATTCTCCCCGCCGCCCTGGTCCAGATAGTCCCGTATCAGATCGCAGAGCCGGTCCCGCATCAGGGGATCCAAGGGGGATGCAGGCTCGTCCAGGATCAGCAGCTTCGTGTCTCTGGCCAGAACCGCGGCCAGCATGAGTTTCATTCGGTTGCCGTCGGAAAGGCTCTTGACCTGCTTTGTCGCATCCATGCCGTTTCCGCCGATGCCCAGTTCCTCGCACAGCGCCCGGTATCTGTCCCTATGGAAATTGGCAAAGAGGAGTCCGCTGATCTCCTCCACCTGCCTGATGGTCCACTGGGGAAGAAAATAGCTGCCCGGGCCTGTATAGCCTATCTGCTCCTGCACCTGGGCGTCAATCTTCTTCTCTGGGCAGCCAAAGTAGGAGATCTCTCCCTTATAATCCAGGCGGATGCCGGTCAGGATGTTGAGCAGCGTGGTCTTGCCGGCTCCGTTTTCGCCGATGAGGGCGGTGGCAAAGCCTTTGGGCAGCTCCAGCCTGGGGACGGAAAGCTGAAATCCCTTGAAGCTTTTCCGGAGATTCCGGGCCTGCAGCACATTTTCCTGTATCCGCGCCCTCTGCTCCTGCCCGCTGCCAATATCGTTAATTTGATTTCTTTCAATTGTTTTTACGTCCATTTTGGTCATATCATCCTCTTCCTCCTCGTTCCGCTATCCGATTTCCTTTTCTTCCCGCATGTCCAGCAGGGTGCGGAGAATCTCCTGGAGCTCTTTCCCCGTCATCCCGGCTATCTCCGCCGCGCGGATTGCCTCCGACAGAGCCTCCTCCACTTTGCGCAGGTGCTGCTCCCTTAGCATCTCGCTGTCCTGGGCATTGACATAGAAGCCCTTTCCCTGGGCTGCCGTCACAAGCCCCTCCGCCTCCAGCTGCTCATAGGCTTTCATGGTGGTGATGACGCTGATCCGCAGATCCTTGGCCAGTCCCCGGATGGAAGGGAGATATTCTCCCTCCTTTAACTTACCCGCCAGGATATCCGCCCTCAGCTGCTCCGCGATCTGCTGGTAGATCGGGACTCCTGAATTCTGTAAAAGTTTCAATGGCATCAACCTCTCTACTGTTTATATGTTATATATACACCATAATCAGTTGTGTGTCAATAGGAAATCTCAATTTTACTGTGGAATTTTCAGGGAGATATTTTTATGATAAATCCAATGTTCTCCGCGGTGCCTCCGGCTTCGAGACGGCCATTATAGTCCATATGGGATATCGTCAGGACATTTCTCTCTGCCCGGTAGTTCCCATTCCAGCCGTCTTGCAGCGCGATATCGCCCTCAAAGGTTAGGGTAATTTCCCAGCCGTCTAAAACCGTATCACCTAAATTGGTTACGGTCGCTTCATATTGATAGTAGTTTTCCTGATTCTGTTCCCAGGAATTTACAAGCTTTGTCTGCACATTCAGCTGGTCCGATTCCGGGCTTTCACCCCTGGGTTCGGCACCGGCAGGCGTCTTCGGGGGATTCTGCGCGCTTTCATTTCCGGCTGAATCCAGATTGCCGGCGGGAGCGTTTTCTCCCGTTTCTCCTGCAGCTCCCACATCTCCTGCCCCTTCTGCATCTCTCACAGCTCCCGCAGTTCCTCCATGGCCGCCCGCATTCCCCTCCTCCGGGCTCCCTAGCATCTCCAGCAGCCACTTCCCGGAATCGCTCAGATCCTCTTCGGTAAATCCGCTGGTCTTGCTGCAGCTGCTTTTCAGGATCGCGGAGGTCTCCGCTTTGTTGGACAGATTCCACGCCACATAGCTTATGCCGTACTCGTCCATGACCTCCACCCACTTGTCCGCCTGGCCCTTGTCGATGCCGCCGTTGCCGCTGGCGTCGCAGATGCCGTATTCCGACACAAATACAGGCAGACCTGCGTCAACCGCTTTCCCCATAGTGTCCCGCAGGGAATCCCTGTGGGTGGCCGCATAGAAATGCAGGGTGTACATGATATTCTCATACCCCGTAATGGGGTCTACTGCCGCCTGGTCCACATACTGGGACCAGTTGGGCGTGCCCACCAGGACAATGCCGTCCGCGTCCTGCTCCCGGATGACGGCTATGACTTGTTCCGCATAGGACTTTATTTCGGCCCAGGAGACGCCTCCGTTGGGCTCGTTGCAGATTTCATAGATGACATTTTCATAGTCAGCGTACTCCTCCGACATTTCCCGGAAAAATTCCTTTGCCGCCTCCAGATAGGTATTGGGATTTCCGTCTGACAGGATGTGCCAGTCAATGATCACATAGAGCCCGCAGTCCGTGGCGTACTCCACACCGTTTTTGACCAGGGCCTTTAAATCCTCCTGGTTGCCGCCCGTGCAGTATCCGCCGCTTTCTCCGGTATACATGGCCAGGCGGACTACGTCCATCCCCCACTCCTCTCTTAGCTGCCGGAAGCACTCTGCATTTACATACTGCGGAAACCAGGCCAGGCCGTGGGTGCTGATTCCCTTTAGCTGGACGGGATTGCCGTCACTGTCCGTAAGCCCGGCGCCGGATACGGACAGGGGGCACAGCGTTCCTGCGGCATCCTGTCTCTGTGTCCCATTGCCGCCGGATACGGCTTCCCCGGTCATTGCCCCTGCGGTTCCGGCTTCTGCCTCTCCCGCTTCCGTTTCCGCGTTCCCGCTTACGGATTCTGTTTTTCCTTTTTCGGCTCCCGCGGTCTGGCTTCCGGCTCCGGGCTCTCTGGCCCCGGCTTCTCCGCTCCTGGCTCCCATCCCTCCGCTTTCGGCTCCGGCGGTCCCGGTGCCGGCTCCCGGCTCTCCGTTTTTTGTTCCACCTGCTCCGGTTTTGGCCTCTTCCCTCTCTGCCTCTCCGGCTTCCGTTCCCGCATCTCCGATTCCTGCTCCGGACTCTCCCTGCTCCTCAGTCCCGCTATCATGCACCTGGCTTACCCCGCCCGCCGGAGCCTGCGCCCGTCCGCAGCCTGCTGCGCAGAAAATCCCGATCAAAAGCACACTGCAGCATATGATCATCTTTCTCATAGCCATCCACCCTCCTGCTATCCTTTTATTCTCGCTTCCCTATATGCAGCTGACAGTATCAGTTCTTAATGATATATCAGCACAAAATACTCCTGTTCTCAAATTCTATCAATCCACACGGCTTTGTCAAGTTCTTTGTTGCCATGCCGGCTTTGCCAGTTCACATGCCGGCTTCAACTGCACCAGCTGTTCCCTTGTATCTCTTCCTGTTATCCCTATTCCTGCTTCAGGGCAAAAACTCCTCTCTATGGACGTAATCTGCATTATCAGCCTGCCGACCGATCTTTGTCAAGATTCCCGCCAGGCTTCAAAAATCGCAAAATTCAAGCTTCCCGAAAGCAATTCTGGGAAGCTCGCTTCTTCTAAATATTCACTGGCCGGCACTCATATTTGACACTCATATTTCATTCTGTACCTTGAACCTACCTTGAAATCGACAAGTAAATATTTACATATTGATTGAAAAAATGGAATAATTAGGTTATAATAAAGTGTCAGATTTTGTAATTTTATTAGATAAACTTTCTGCGAAAGAACCTCAAATACAAGATAAGGAGATATTTTATATGAATAAGCTAATGGACATCCTAGTAAACTTCCTTGCAGTACTGTTTTGCGAGGCTGGGAATTGGATTATAATTGTATTTGCAGTCATAAATGTGGCTTTTTATTTTAGGACTAAAAGAGCAATAAAAAGGGCAGACGATATGTTTAATCCAAAAAGTGATAAAGTTAATGGAGTAAGTGCCAGAATGCAATGGAGTCGTGAAGAAATTTCAAAATTAAAAGATATGCGTAAAGGATTGGTTATAAAATATGCATGGTATGCAAATATCACAGCTATATTTCCGCTTTTAGGGATTTTAGGTACAGTAGCGGCACTTGTTACATATTCTGATGTGACTATGATGGAAAATTTTATGGTTGCATTAAGTACTACTCTTTTGGGGGTATTATGTGCCATTTTTTTTAAAGGTATTGATGCAGTCCTTTCTGGTCCTATGGATGTAATTATTGATAATGCAGATTATGTAATTCAAGACTATGAAAGAAAAGAGGCACAGAAATGAGGCATAAGAGAACGCGAAACATTGTAATCGAATTGACTTCGCTTCTTGACATTGTAATGATTTTGATTTTTGCTGTTATGATAAAAAACTCTCAGCTTGTAGAAGCAAGAAATCAACAATTAAGTGAATTACAAGAAGAGAATGCCGCAATGCAAGATGAGTTAAAAGAATATGAAAGAATCTCTGAGGAATTAGACAATGCATTAGGAAAGCTTGAGGAAGGTGATTTAGAAACTCTATTAGAGCAACTACACAATGCAGAAAATCAACTTGACACCTACGAATATATGAACGATATTGTTATTGTTTACAATGTTGGATTGAAAAATCGTTATAATAATACTTCAAGATGTATAACTTATGGTAGGGCATCTGATGAAAACCATAAAACATATGATGCAAAACGAACTGCTGATGATGAATGGAATTATGCAATAAACTATTTAAAATTGGATTTGCAAACATTTATAGAGAAAGAATTACAGGAAAATGCAGAGGATAAATATATTTATCTTGTTTTTTCTGTTGATCTAACAAAAGTATATGCAAATGATTTTGATGATGTTGAAAAAGTATTGTCAGATTTTGAAACAAAGTATGGTGATAGAGTAAGATACAGACTTAGCATTTTAGAGGGAGAATGATCCAAAATGAAGAATATAATTATTATTGTTGTAATTGTGTTGGTTTTAGCGTGTGTTGGCTTAACAATTGGATTAGGTGGATTTGGTACTGGGGATGGCAGTGGAGATGGAAATCAAGTTTTAAGTGCTTTTGCAGAAGAAAAGCAAGACGAAGAACTACAAGATAAAGAAGTAATCATAAAGGTTGAAGAAAATAAGATATATGTTGGGGAAGAAGAGTGTACAGGCATTGAGGATTTGACAGACAGAATAAGTAAAATTAGTTCCCAAGGGAAAGATGCGGAATATATTTTTGAATATGAGTATGCAATTAAAGCAACTTATGATGAAGTTAAGGAAACTCTAATGAACTTAGAAGAAACTTTGGGAATATCTATTGATTATAGGGAGTAAAACAAAATGATGCGGAAAACTTATCTTATAATGTGCTTTGCCGTAATATTATTGCTAGGAGCTTGCGGAAAAAAAGAGGAAGAGCCAGAAACAATTGTGGTTGGCAACGGTGGAAATCAGATTAATGTAGATTCTGTAAATGCACCTGGCGGTGAAGCAGACAACAAGGAATCGGTTTGGGAGATAGGTAAAGAGAAATCTGATACGATTGTCATTGTCATAGATTGGGATAAAATCATAATCAATGACAGTGAATATAGCAATGGTGAAGAAATGAAAGATCAGATTGTAAAATCCGGATGCAAAAAGATAGATTTGCAACATACTGATGCGAGTAAGGAAGCATTAGATGAAGTTGTAAATGTTCTAAAGGAGATTGAGGAAACCTTAGGAATCGTTGTAAACTATAATTAAATTGTATATACAAATCTTATAAAATCTGTATTTTAGCCTGTGGGAGAAGTCTCACAGGCTTTTTCCATGTTTAAATCAGATCGCACGCAATTCGCGAAAAAAACACGTCCTATTACGAAGCAGATATTTAACATTATTTTTGAAAAAACAATTGACTGCACGTAACGTGCAATTTTACAGTATTAGGAGGTAAACATATGCAGGAGGCGACATTGCGTGAAGTGTGTGCTAAGTATAAAGTTTCAAGAAGGGCGGTGCAGGGGTACGAGAAAGCAGGAATAGTAAAACCAACAGGAAAAAATAAGATGGGCTACTTGCTATATGATACTGCTACACAGGAAAGGATTGGTATAATTCGAATGTATCAGGATATTGGATTTTCTGTAAGAGAAATTAAAGAAATCATTGATGCACCGAAAATAAGTGCTAAGCCAATCTTGGAAAAACAATTGGAGAAATTAAAGAAGGAAAGGAGTCGGATTGAGGAACAGATTGAAATTCTTTATGATTTAATACAAAAAAGATAAAAATTTAATGTAATATCTGCTTCAATAATAAAGAATAAGGGATATAAGCTAACTAAATAAAAAATATCAAAACAAAAAATTTAGAAAAATGGAGGAAACGTTTATGTATAAAAAAACACAAGTGTTGAATATATTGTGTGTTGTAATGTGTATGTTGCTGTGCCTCTCAGGATGTGGAATCAAAGGTAATTCAAATGTTACAGATAATGAAAGTGGTTTAGTAGAGGCAGAAACAGAGAACAAAAATGCTAACAGCAGAGAAAGTACTGCAACAGAGACTACTGCTCCCAGTCAAAAAGAAACCTCTGTCCCTGATGAAAAGCCTCAAAGTAATCAGGTGGTAGAAACCGATTTAGAGCCTTCCGAAGGCTTAGAATTTGAAAGTAATGGTGATGGCACATGCACAATCACTGGAATCGGTACTTGTACAGATCAAAATATTGTCATCCCCTTGGAAAGTCCGGATGGAGATACCGTTACCCTGATTGGAAAATATGCTCTGTATTCTCTTGAGAATGTTAATAGCATTACATTAGTGAACTACACTTATGAAGTAGATGAAAATGCTTTCCAATATGGCGAGTTTACAGCAGTAAATATAATTGGCGGCAGTCCGGTGATAAGCCAAAGCGCTTTTTCATCATGTGAGGACTTGGTTTCGATTTCGTTTAGTGACTGCAATATTCAAGCGGATGAATATGCCTTTTATAGCTGTGGTAAAGACGCAGATGTATCATTTTCTAATTGTACTGGTGTTATTGAAGAAAATGCTTTTCAATACGGCGATTTTTCAAGCTTAACAATCAGTAATTGTGAGTTAAAAATAGAAAAAAGTGCCTTTTCATCATGTGAGGATTTGACATCTGTTGTGTTTACAGACAGTACTTTGGAAACAGAAAAATATGCTTTCTATAGCTGCGGCGATTCAGCCAAAATTGAGATGACCGATTGCTCATTAATTTTTGATGACAGGACTTTCCAATACAGTTCTCTTGAAAGTTTAACAATTACCGGTTCCAAGGTTGACTTGGGGGACAGCGTTTTCTCTAGCTGTGAAGATTTAGTCACTGTAAATATAGATTGTGACTCAGTGATTTTGGGTGAGTATGCTTTCTATAGCTGCGAGGATCTCAAAAGAATTACAATCTGCGAAAATGCAAAGTCGGATACTGAGATAAAAATTGATGATCGGGCATTTCAATATTGTAAAAGATTGGAGACGGTTAATATTGGGAATGGAAATATTGAAATAGGTGAAGCTGTATTTTCAGGTTGTGCTGATAACTTGGCAATTATCATTGCAGAGGAAAATTATACTGCCGATGCTATTAAAGATGGATTAAAATAAAAATACAAAAAAGAGGATTTTATATATTTACTGTTATATATTTACGAAAAAAAGATTGACTATTTTCAGAAATATGGTATCATACTATTAGTGGTGAGTCCTACCGCAAAGTGGACTGCTAAAAGCGTTAGCAACTCTAATGGAGTTACTACACAAATGGCTATGCAGAAACGCATAGCCATTTTTCACTTATAAGAAATTGCAACAGTGTAAACCATTTTGGAAGAATGTATATGGATTGGGTGGGGGATATACCTTCCCGCATTACAGAGGACATCGTTATGTTGGAAAGCTGTTAAGTTATGCTGAAGCATTGGCAAAAACAGATGGAATTAATAGTAAAAATACATATACTCCATATAAAAGCGGTTAAAATCTTTGTCCGATGCCAGAGGAATCTCCTTGGTTTCTCTGGCTATAAGGGATATTTTCTCCCATGCATTTCTTTCCAGAAGACATTTGGCGGCTCCGCCGAGAGAGCTGTTTCCAATCGCGGTAATTTTTCCCTCAAACGAGGCGGGGAGCAGGCCGATTCGAATTGCCTTCCGGCAGTCCAGCTTTAGACCAAAGCCCCCCGCCAAATAAATATGGGAGATTTCCTCAGTCGAAATCCCAAAACGTAAACACAAAGTTTCGATGCCGGAACGAAGGGCGGACTTAGCCAATTGAAGCTCTCTGATGTCCTTTTGGGTGAATGTAATCTGTTCCCCATTTGCAGATTCGGAAAGGGGAAATCCGTTTTCTGCGTATCGATCATCTAAATGACCGGTCTCGTCTACCAGTCCCGTGCCGGCTAATTCGGCCAGAGCCTCTATGGCGCCGCTGCCGCAGATTCCTATAGGAGATTGGTTTTTGATGGTACGAAAGGAAGCCAGGTTATCCTTAAGAGTTACACTGCAGATAGCTCCTGGGATACTGCCGGTTCCCCATTTGAGATTACCGCCCTCAAAAGCAGGGCCTGCCGCAGTGGAGGCGGCGATTATGCGCCCCTGGCCGCAAAGAGCAATCTCCCCGTTGGTTCCCAAATCAATCAGCAGCGTGTAGTTATCGGACTGATACATATCGCAGTAATACATTCCCGAAACAACATCGCCTCCGACAAATGCGGAAACAGATGGAAGGATCCGTACAGGGGCGCACAGATCAGAATTTTCCAGAATGTTATCCCATCTGTCATCGATCTGGTCTGTATTTACCGGCGTGAAGGGGAATGTGCCGAGACCGGTGCAATTGTATTTCATAAGCAGATGGATCATTGTTGTATTACCGGAAATGACAATTTCCTCCAGGCTCGTTGGAGCTATTCCGGATGACTTTAGGATAGTATGTACTCCCTGGTCTAAGTCGTGGCAAATGGATTGATATAATTCCTGTTGCTTACCGTCAATGGAGGCTTTGATGCGGGAAATAACATCCGCCCCGAAGCCGCGCTGATGATTCAGCAAAGAGAGTGTTTTGAGTGCCTTTCCGCTTCTTAAGGATATTAACTGCAGGGCAATCGTGGTGGTTCCGATGTCGATGGCAATTCCGTAGGAGTCAGGCCGCCTTTCTTCTGCAAGCGGTTTACAGGGGGAGCTTATTTCCGCTTCATTGCTATGGATGGATATGTAATCGGAAACTGCCGAAAAATCCTCCTCCCTCTGTAATTCAAGCGCAATCTTCAAGGGCTCTGCGGGATAGGCCTGACAGGCAAGCCGAAGGCCCAGGGAAAGCTGAGCTTTGGAAAAGAATTTTTTGTCCGCTTCGGAGACGGAGAGGTTCCCTTCTAATACCCGGATCCGGCATTTCCCACAGGCGCCTCTGCCGCCGCAGACTGCGCCGAAGGACGGATCCCAGGTTTTCAGGGCATCCAGAAGGCTCTGGCCTTCCTTTACCGCCAGGGTGCCGACGGTCGGTTCATGGCGGCGGATGGGATCATGCACAGCTTCCTCTGTTATATCTACCGGAATATCTGCAACAGATCTGAATTTGCAGTCATAGCGTTTACATTTACGGCAGTCGTGCATGTAATTGAATTTGTTCGTATCTTCTGTTAACACATAGATAAGGGCGCCGCTTTTTACCGGGTCAAGCATGTAACCGGAGGAGAGATTCATACCATAAAGCTGGCGGGCCCGGGTCATCTCGAAGATCAGCTTTTGCGCCTCCATAGGGATGTCCTTTGGGGCGTCCAGCCGTCGGTCGATTCCCACATGGTAATGCCTGCATACATCCCTGATATGGGGAATGGCACTCTTTTCCAGGGAGATAAGAGCCGAATCAGCCATGGCGTCAGCGAGCATTCCTTTCAGATAATCGCCGTTTTGAAAGGCCCGGGTGGAGTATTCGCTGATTTTTCCTCCGATAGAGCTGATCACAAACAACAGAGGGGTATTTGGCGGGAGAGCGTATTGGGCGGCTGTTTCAGCATTTGCAGAGCCATATTCGATCAGAAAAACAGGATCGCACAGGGAATACATTTCGGCTTCTATTTGCCGGTATTCCTCTGATACTTCCTCATAAATAGTACTGTCTGCATAGCAATCAAGCTGATGCAGCACCCACTCTTTGCTGATTGTAACCTTCAAGTCTCTTATTATCATATCGATACTCCCCGTGTGTTATCTATCCCCGTGATTTTTTCCTCATGACAGCTTCTTTTGCGGTTTCGGCGGCAGAGGCAGCGTCCGGGGTATAAAAGTCGGCTCCGATTTCCTGGGCAAAGGTTTCATTGACAGGGGCGCCCCCGATCATCACGATGTATTTGTCTCGGAGCCCTTTTTCCTGTAACAGATCGACCAGATCCTTCATGTTTGGCATTGTGGTGGTCAGGAGCGCGGACATTCCGATAATATCAGCGCCGATTTCCTCTGCTTTTGCAATGTAGACTTCCGGCTCCACATCTACGCCGAGATCGCAGACTTCAAAGCCGGCCCCCTTAAGCATCATGGCCACAAGGTTTTTGCCAATATCGTGGAGATCGCCCTTTACAGTTCCGATGACTGCTTTTCCTACGGGTTCATTGCCGATCTCAACAAGCTTCGGTTCTAAAATTGCCATTCCTGCATTCATTGCCCTTGCGGCCACCAATACTTCCGGCACAAATACTTCATTTCTTTTGAATTTCCCGCCTACGGTCATCATTCCGCTGAGCAGTCCTTCGTCCAGAATGGTTTTGGCGTCAAGCCCCTCATCCAGAGCCTGCTGAACCAGAGCTTTTACATTTTTGGCGCGTCCTTTTTGCAGATATTCGGAAATTTCTTCGATGATTGTCATAGTGATACCTCCTTTGGCCTGTCAGTAAGATTTTCTTTATTATAATTTTATAACAATCCTAGTTTGTGTAATTTTTTCGGATTTATTGTACTTTTTTTGCAATACTGTGGTAAAATATCACAGAAGGAGAAAGCAAATGAAGCCATATTTATATACTATTGTTGACAAGGAGCAGCTTGCGGAAATGCTGGATACCTTTCATCACTGCATGGATATTCCGATTCAGGTGCTGGATGCGGAGGGGAGGATTCTTCAGGCATGCGGGGAGACGACTTCCTACTGTACCTTGTTCAAGAAGCGGCTGACTCCGGATGATAGCTGTATCCAGATTCATGCAAATGCCAGCAAAAAGGCGATTGACCTGGGGGAGCCGTATATCTTTTCATGTCATGCCAACTTAAACCATATTGTATTTCCGTTAATAAATCAAAATGCCCTGCTGGGTTCTATTCTGGCAGGCCCTTTTTTGATGGATGAGCCGGACTCTGTACTGATTGAGGATGTGGCCAGACGCTACCCTTTTACAACCTCTGAATTGTTGGAAATGTATGACGAATCCAAGCTTCTTCGAATTGTGCCTCCCGCCAGGGTGACCTATTTAAGCCGTATGCTGTTTTATATGTTTTCCGGTTTAATATCGGATAGCAGACAGCAGCTTCTTATTAATCAGAACAAACTGCATCAGCAGAGCCGCATCAGTGAAACCATACAGATGTACAAGACGTCCGGCGAGGCTTCTATGAACGCCTATCCCTATGAGACGGAGCAGAGGCTGATTACGAAGCTGAAAACAGGGGATGTTCCGCAGGCAAAGGCGCTTCTCAATGAGCTGTTGGGATATGTATTTTTTTCAGGCGGGAGTAATCTGGAGATTGTAAAATCGCGCGCGATCGAGATCTGTGCCCTTCTCTCCCGGGCCGCCATAGAAGGCGGCGCTACCAGCAACAGTATTCTGAAGGTGAATAACCAGTTGCTGACGGTAATTCTTGCCAGTAAAAATATGGATGACCTGTGTTATAAGCTTCAGGAGGCGATTGACGTATTTAATGACTGTATGTTTGAAGCGATTCCGTCCGCGAATAATGAACTGATAAAAAAGGCAATCCGTTATATATCCAGAAACTACTCACATCCCGTTACCTTAGAGAGTGTGGCGGAGCATGTACATCTTAATCCGTCCTATTTTTCCACCATGTTCAGGCAGTCCACGGGGTCGTCCTTCAAGGAGTACCTGAACATGGTCCGTGTTGAGGAGAGTAAACGTCTTTTGGGAAATACGGACTACTCTCTGATTGATATTGCAGTGGCAACAGGGTTTCAGGATCAGAGCTATTTTTCTAAGGTATTTAAAAAGTATACAGGGCTTACGCCGGGGCAGTACCGCTGACAAAGAGCAGTACCCCGGGCGGCAGCCAGTTTACCATCGATATGCCGTAATCTATTTCACTTCTAAAACTTTTCCCGATTTCATAGAGTTCAAATGCACTGAAAAATTACCAAAACTAAAAAGAAATTACCAAACCCATATCCAGGAATCCTCTACACTGTATGTAAAGGAATACACAGGTATGGATTTTTTCGTGATTAAAACCTTGGGGTTGAAGAAAGGAAGAGTAGTATGACAAACAGAGAGAATTTTTTATCATTGATCAGAAAAGAGGGGTATGAGTGGGTGCCCGTCGAATTTGTTCTTTGCCCTTATTTGCAGGAACAAATAAAGGAACGGTTCGGAAGCTCGGATTATGAGAAATACTTCGGGTTCCCCTGGAAAAATATTGAGGATATCCGCTTAGTGGATCATGATACAGAAAAGTATCGCTCCTATTTTAAACCTCCGCTGGCTGCAAACGGAATGATTGATTCGTGGGGAGTCGGGCATGAACCCTCCGAAAACAGTATGCATATGACCTATATGCGGCATCCGTTGGAAAACGCGGAAACAATAGAAGAATTAAAGGCCTATCCGTTCCCTGACTATGCCAACGGCTATAAGGAGCATCAACGCCGGCAGGTGGAGGAAGCAAAAAGGAACGACCTGATTGCCCTGGGGAATATGCAGACCACCATATGGGAAAGCGCCTGGTATCTGAGAAGTATGGAAGAGCTGTTCTGCGATATGATGGAAGAAAGCGAGATGGCGGAATTTATTCTTGATAAAACGTTGGAAACAGCCAAAATACGTGCGGAATCTTTTCTGAAAGCCGGTGTGGATGCCTTATATTTCGGAGATGATATTGGTATGCAGAAAACCATCATGATGAGTGAAGAGCTGTACTGCAGATGGATCAAGCCCCGTCTTAAGGAGCTGATCAGCTTTGTCAAAAATATTAACTCTGATGTGATTGTGTTTTATCATTCCTGCGGATATATCGAGCCATTTATTCCGCACCTGATTGAGGCGGGAATTGATGTACTGAATCCGATTCAGAGTGAATGTATGGATTTTGAGAATATTTGCAGGAAATATGGAGACAAAGTCGCTTTTCACGGGACGATCGGAACTCAGACTGTCATGCCTCACGGGACACCGCAGGAGGTGAAGGAAGCTGTCTGGAGGAATCTGGATGCTGCGGGAGAAAAGGGAGGTCTTTTGGTGGCTCCCACTCACATGCTGGAACCGGAAGTACCTGTGGAAAATATACTGGCCTATGTGGAAGCGTGCCGGGAATATAAGAAATAATCTGTGGAGAATAATAAAGCCAAAGGAAAGGCAGGTACTACATATGAATATGAAGATCTGGCTCAGGGAATATCTGGATGTGCCAAAAAAAAAGGCAATGCCCATCCTTTCTTTCCCGGGAGCAAAGCTGATTGGGCATACAGTAGATGAATTAGTAAAGGACGGACATCTGCAGGCGCTTTGTATGAATGCTATTGCCCAAAGGTATAATATGGGAGCCGCGGTAAGTTTAATGGATCTGTCTGTGGAAGCGGAGGCCTTCGGAGCCAAGGTACGCTACAGCAGTGAAGAAATTCCTACGGTCTGCGGCAGGCTGGTACAAACAGAAGAAGATGCTCAGGCTCTCAGTATCCCGACAGTCGGCACCGGAAGAACCGGGGAGTGTATAAAGGGCATCCGGGAGGCAAAGTCTCTTATCAAAGACCGTCCGGTTTTTGCAGGAATGATTGGGCCGTACTCTTTGGCAGGCAGGCTTCTTGATATGACTGAAATTATGATTCTCTGCTATGAGGAACCGGAAATGGTAGAAACTGTACTTGAAAAGGTTACCGAGTTTTTGACAGAGTACGCAAGGGCTTTCAAAGCAGCAGGGGCAGACGGGATTGTGCTGGCAGAGCCCGCCGCAGGCCTGCTCTCGCCGGGTCTGATCAAAGAATTTTCGACACCTTATGTGCAGAAAATCCAAAGGGCTATTGAAGATGAAAGCTTTGTTTTTATATATCATAACTGTGGAAACATTACACCTGTTATAAAAGAGATTCGGGAAATAAATGCATCTGTCTACAGTATGGGTAACGCTGTAGATTTGGAGGATGTCTTGAAGGTTCTGCCGTCAGACAGTCTGGTGATTGGGAATATCGATCCGGCAGGGATTATCAGAAACGGCACGCCGGAAATGATAAAAAAAGGAGTCAGTGAACTGATGACGCGTTGCTGTAAATATCCAAATTTTGTAATTGCTTCGGGCTGTGATATTCCGCCTGAAACGCCATTCGAAAATCTGGATGCATTTTTCCAGGCAGTGGACGAGTTTTATAAGTATAATGAGAAAACCGAAAGAAAAGGAGAGACAGTATGAGAAAAAGGATTGCATTATTGTTAATTGTATCGACGGCGATATTGGGATTAAGCGCATGTGGAAATGGGGAGAAGAATCAAACACAAGCCGGGGAAGGACAAGCGGCAGAAGAGCAGGCTGATGAGGCTTTGGACTCAGGGGGCCAGGTATCAGCAGAAACGGAGACGGGCAAAGAACCCGTTGAACTCACCGTGTTTATCAATGGGCTGGAAAACCCTTCCGACTGGGAATGGGGACAGGATCCTTCCTCCCAGAAAATTACGGAGGATACAGGGGTTACATTTAAGCTCCAGTATGCATCGGATATTGATAATACGGAGATTATGACAATGCTGGCATCCGGTGAGGAGCTGCCCGATATTATTGTTACGAATGCTCATGGAGCGGTAAGGCCGATGCTGGTGGATCAGGGATTTGTGCAGCCGCTGAACAAACTGGCCGATGAATATTGTCCGGAGTTTTGGGATGTCCTTCCTGCGGATATGGATAAGGTATATCAGGAGAATGACGGGAATTTTTACTGTGTTGTGGACTGGTATGGAGATGAGAATAAATATAATGATCAGATTTTAAATTCAAGAGGCTCCGTGAGTATGACGATTAAGAAGGAATATCTGGAGGAGATCGGAAGGCCTCAGATAAAGACATTGGATGACTATCAGGCAGCGATAGAGGCGATTATGGAAAAGCATCCCGAGATCAGGAATCCTATATGGGATGAGGATCCGAACAACCCTTGGAATGCTGTGAGCCTGCTGAACGTGTTTGCGAGGATGCATGGAGCCACCAATAATTTCTTTGACTTTAAGGACGGCAAGGTACAGATGGTATTTCAGGCAGATTACTATAAAGATGCGTTAAAGGAATACAATAAGCTGTATCGGGCGGGGCTGATCAATCCGGAACAGTATGCTTATAAAGCAGATCAGAAAAAGGGGATCTATGCAGCGCAGGATTTAGCGGCATTTAACGGATATTACTGGAATCTTCTGGAGGGAATGAATATATTTGACGAAGTGGTATATGAGACCATTGAGTTCCCTATGCCGGAAGGCAGGACGCAGGAACAGATGAAGATACACGATGACTATTATGCCATAGGCACGACCGGAGTTTTTGTCACTAAGGATACCGCTTATCCGGATCGCTGTATACAGTATATCACCTATATGATGGGGTTGGATGGTCAATTGCTGCAAAGATATGGCCGGGAAGGGGTTACCTGGGAAAAGGATGAAGAGGGAAGACCTAAGTCTACGGAATTGAAAAACAAGGTGGAGAAAGAAGATTTTGCCAAGCTGCAACGGGAGTATGGTGTATATAACTATGATTTCTCCTGGTTTACGTCTCAGTGGATTCTTGCTTATGGGGCACACAACACCTATCAGGATTTCCCGGCTATGCTGCCCGATTTTGAAATCATGACACCGCACCAACAGAATGAACGGTTTGCAGATTTGACTTACACGTTAAAGGACACGGAGGCCTTGGCTTTGAAAGAGCAGATCTATCAGCTCTGGGCAAGTGGAGTTGCAAGGATCTGCACCACAGAAAGTGATCAGGATTTTGAAAATGAGTATGAAAAGTTTTTGTCAGATATGCAGACCGCAGGGGTGGAAACCTTGAATACCTACTACCAGGAGAATGCGGAACACTGGAAAGAAGTGGGGTTTGTAATGGAGTAAACGCCGCTCTTAAAAAAGAACGGCCTAGGCCTTAAAAGTGAGTCGCAGTATGGAGCTTTGGAGCTGTACTGCGGCTCCATGGAAGAGATAGTATGGAGGAGAAAATTGATAAAGGAAAGGAATAAGGAAAAAATAAAGACAGGGCAGGCAAAAAAGTGGAAACAACAGGTGACACTACAGATAATGGCGCTGCCTGCCGTAATTTGTCTGCTGCTGTTTAGTATCTACCCGCTGTTTGGATTGCAGATCGCTTTTAAAGATTACAAGCTGAATATGGGCATTATGGGAAGCGAGTGGGCAGGACTTAAGTATTTCAAAATGATACTTACAGACCCTAATATGTTGAATGTAATGAAAAATACCATCGGTTTATCGGTTATCAAAGCTTTTGTAACCTTTCCTCTGCCGGTGATATTCGCGCTGATGCTTCAGGAAGTGAGATGGAGCAAATTCAAAAGGACGGTACAGACTGTCAGCTATTTCCCATATTTTCTGTCCTGGTCCATCATTTCTTTGATGGCAACGGCCTGGCTGTCCACAGATGGTTTTATAAATAGCTTTTTAACATCCTGCGGTATATTGGATAAGCCATATTTTTTTCTGGGAAAACCAGAAGCCTTTTGGGGTATTTCTATTGTACTGGATATATGGAAGAATCTTGGATATTCTGCAATTATCTACCTGGCGGCCATGTCCGGCGTGGATCAGGAGGTGATGGAGGCGGCGGTGATTGACGGAGCCGGACGGCTTGGAAGAATGTGGCATGTGACGATTCCAGCCATCCTCCCAACGATTATGATTTTATTGATTATGAATACCGGAAATCTTCTGAAGGGAGGCTCTAATTTCGACATCAGCTATAATCTAAGCAATACACTTAATTTGAGCACATCTGAGATTCTGGATACTTATGTATTGAAAACAGGTATCACGCTGGGCAGATTCTCTTATGCAACGGCGATTGGATTGTGCCAGTCCGTGGTATCCACCATCCTGCTCCTCGTATCCAACGGAGTCAGCAAGGCAACGACAGGTGAAGGCTATTTTTAAAGGGGGAACAGTGGATGAAAAAAGCAAGAGAACGAAAAGAGCATAAGCCGTGGGAACGGTTCACTATATTTGACATCATATTATATTTCTTTCTTGCCATACTGACATTTTCTATGCTGTTCCCGCTCTGGAATGCAGTGGTTCTTTCTTTCAATGACGGAACGGACGCCAGAATGGGCGGAATCTATTTTTGGCCGCGGGTTTTTACCTTGGAAAATTATAAGAAGGTCATCGCGGATATGGCGGTATGGAGAGCGTTTGGCGTATCGGTATTACGTACGCTTCTGGGTACGTTTGGGAGTCTGCTTGTCACCTCTCTGTTTTCTTATGCGGTGAGCAGGAGAGTGTTGGTGTTTCAGAAATTCTATATGTTTTTGTTGTTACTGTCCATGTTTTTTTCTGCAGGAATGATACCTACCTTCTTGGCTTTCCGAAGTCTCGGGATGTATAACAACTTTCTGGTATATATTGTGCCATGGCTTTTTAACGCGTTTTATGCACAGATACTTATTTCCTTTTTCAGAGGAATTCCTGTTGGACTGCTGGAGTCTGCCAAAATAGACGGTGCAGGGGAATGGACAATCTATGGCAGGATTATCGTGCCCCTTTCCAAACCGGCGTTTGCCGCTGTTGGGCTTTTTATTGCCATTAATCACTGGAATGCATGGCAGGATAATATGCTGTATATGAAAAAGGAGCAATGGAATACCCTTTCCTTTCTGTTTGTGAAGATGATAAGGTCACAAGAATATCTGGAAAATCTTGCATCAGCGACGGGAGTTTCAGAACTGGGACGTGCTTCTGCGGTGAGCTCTACAACGTTGCAGTTGGCTACGATGATGGTATCGATTGTGCCGATCATGTGCGTTTATCCATTTCTGCAGAAGCATTTTACATCGGGAATTATGATTGGATCGATAAAAGGCTAAGTACATTTTTTAAAATATCTTGCGAGTATCCTTTGTTGTATTTACCCCAAAATCCTGTATACTATAAATAAGGGTAATTTAAAAATGCGAAAAGCCTGATATTGAGAGAGGGTATGGGCGGAAATGGAGGGTGCTATGCTGAAAAATATCATATTTGCAGATAAACCGGAAAATGAAGAGCTAAAAGAGAGATTGAAGGCTGCAAGGAGTAAGCTTTCAGAACAGCAGACGCTTCTGGCCGAGCATAAGATTCCGGTGCTTGTGCTGGTGGAAGGCTGGGGAACTGCCGGGAAGGGAAGCGCTATCGGCCAGATTATACAGAATATAGATCCCCGTTTTTTTAAAGTGGCGTCGATGGACCGGCCTGCTAAGGAGGAGCGCAGGAAGCCTTTTCTTTGCAGATATTTTGCCAAACTGCCGGAGGCGGGGAAATTCATGCTTCTGGACAGTGGGTGGATGGATGAGGTTACCGGACTGTGTCTGCAGGGGGAGCTGGACAAGAAGGAGTATGAGCAGAGGATAGGCAGTATCAGGAGATTTGAGAGGCAGCTCACGGATAACGGGTATCTGCTGATGAAATTTTTCTGCCATATCAGTGAGAAGGAACAGAAAAAAAGAATCCATGGGCTGGAGGCGGATATTGATACCCGTTGGCGGGTAAGCGAGTATGACCGCTGGCAGAATGATCATTACAAAAAGTGTGAGAAGATATTCGGGCAGTATATGGAGGACACCAATACCCCTTCCGCTCCCTGGTATATCATTGATTCCAGATCCAAAAAATGGGCGCAGCTTCAGATTCTGGAGACGCTGACCCAGGGCATTGAGATTGCGCTGCAGAACAGGAGCCTTGCAGTGCCCCTTCTTCAAAATGTTTTTCCTCTGGAAAAGATGCCCAGGCTTTCGGAGATTCCTTTGGATAAGTCCATAGAGGAGCAGGAGTATAAGGAGGAGCTTAAGCGGCTGCAAAAGCATCTGGGAGAGCTGCACAACCGCCTTTACCGGAAAAAGGTGCCCGTGGTGATCGCCTACGAGGGCTGGGACGCAGCAGGAAAGGGCGGAAATATCAAGCGGATTACCGGGGCGTTGGACGCAAGGGGGTATGAGGTACACCCAATCGCCAGCCCGGAGCCTCATGAGAAGGCAAGACATTATCTGTGGCGTTTCTGGACCAGGCTTCCCAAGGCAGGACATATCGCTATTTTTGACAGGAGCTGGTATGGGCGGGTGATGGTAGAGCGGCTGGAGGGCTTTTGCAGCGAGAACGACTGGAAGCGGGCCTACAATGAGATCAATGAGTTTGAAAAGGAGCTTTACGACTGGGGAGCGGTGATCCTTAAATTCTGGGTGCAGATTGATAAGGATACCCAGCTTGCACGTTTTGAGGACAGACAAAGGACGCCCGGAAAGCAGTGGAAGATCACGGCGGAGGACTGGCGCAACCGGGAGAAATGGGATGATTATGAGGCGGCGGTCAACGAGATGATCCAGAAGACCAGCACGACGTATGCTCCCTGGCATATCCTGGAGTCGGTGGATAAGAAGTATGCCAGGATTAAGGCTCTTAAGATTGTAATCAGGGCAGAATAAACGCATGAATGAATATGACAGCATATCAGCCACAAAAATTGTGCAAATTTACAAACACACTTTTTTCAAAATCCTTCTCACTGGCTGACAGAAATAGTGTATACTATGTCTGGAATTATTACATTTACATGGGGAAGGAGTCACAGGACAGATATGCCAAAGAC
>ERZ808051.221-NODE-221-length-73265-cov-7.298136_pt1 | contig 73265 bp, 53 predicted proteins | sample MGYA00380199_ERZ808051 | MGnify/ENA primary metagenome ERZ808051 (study PRJEB31490, sample SAMN06133391) | mouse gut metagenome | isolation source: J11 | host: mice | place: China: Chengdu | collected 2015-05 ... | reverse complement strand
GTAAAGACAATGTGGTACTTGCACATCCATTTCGTATGTGCCATGCTGTTTGTCTTGTTAGCCATAAAAATCACCTTTCCTTTCGTTATGTAGTAGCTTGAACAACTCTATCATAACGGAAAGGTGATTTTTGTGCTATAAGCACTTGCTACACCACCCGCATAGCAGGTGGTTTTCTGTTTCGCACGTCTCCGTTTTTCGGAACACGAAAAACGGAGACGCACTCAACCGACTAAAGCCGATAAAAAAACAGCCGGGACACTTCCCGGCTGCAAGACACTGCGGACGTCAGGCTCCCAAAGCCACGTCCAGAACCATCATCAGTACGAACCCCAGCGCCACCCCTATGGTGCCGAAGTTGGTATGCCCCTCATCTCTGGCTTCGGGAATCAGCTCATCCGCCACCACATAGATCATGGCCCCTGCCGCAAATGCCAGCAGATAAGGCAGAATCCGCACCACCTGTTCCGCCAGCAAAATGGTGGCCGCAGCCCCCACCGGCTCCACGATCCCCGATGCCACCCCGTACCAGAAAGCTCTTGGTCTGGAGATGCCCGCATTCCTCAGAGGCATGGATATAATGGCGCCTTCCGGGAAATTCTGGATGGCGATGCCGGCTGTCAGCACAATGGCCCCCGCCATGGTCATCCCCGTATCCTCCAGAATCGCCCCTGCCAGCGCCACCCCCACCGCCATTCCTTCCGGCAGATTGTGGAGGGATACCGCCAGCATCAGCATCGTCGCCTTGTCGAAACCCGATTTCACCCCTTCCGGCTTTCCGCCCTTCGGATGGAGATGGGGCACCGCGCAGTCCAGAGCCAGCAGAAAGCCTATGCCCAGCAGGAAGCCCACGGCCACCGGCAGCCAGGGCTGGCCTCCCTGCTGTCTGGTCATCTCTATGGCCGGATCCAGAAGGGACCACACGGAGGCGGCGATCATGACTCCCGACGCAAATCCCAGCAAAAGCTTCTCCAGCCGGGAGTTCATCTTCTCCTTCATGAAGAATACCATGGCCGCCCCTGCGGAGGTTCCCAGAAAAGGGATCATCAATATCAAAAATTCTGTCATTTCTTCTCCTATCCGCACTTTTCCCCGCCCCGTAGAGCGCCCTTCTCCTGACGCTCCAAAACGGGAACATGAATTCTCAAGCGCATCTCTTGTTATAGTATGCGCCATCCTTTGTTCAAAATGCGGATAAATCCATAGTTACGCTTTTACTTTCAGACATCTGACAGCATTCAGCACCGCCAGCACCATGACGCCCACATCGGCAAAAATGGCAATCCACATGTTTGCGATACCCAGCGCCCCCAGCCCCAGACATAGGGCCTTCACTCCAAGAGCAAACACGATATTCTCATAGACGATCCGCAGACACTTCTGGGAAATCCTCATGGCAAGGGCAAGCTTCATGGGATTGTCGTCCATCAGCACCACGTCCGCCGCCTCTATGGCCGCGTCGGATCCAAGCGCTCCCATGGCCACGCCGATATCCGCTCTGGAAAGCACCGGGGCGTCGTTGATGCCGTCTCCCACAAACACCAGTCTCTCCTTGGGGGACTTCTGCGCCAGAAGCTCCTCCACCGCCGCCACCTTGTCCGCCGGCAGCAGCTCGCTTTTCACCTCGTCCAAACCAAGCTGCTTTGCCACCTGCTCCGCCGCCTTTTTCCCGTCTCCGGTGAGCATCACCGTCCTCTTCACTCCGGCTGCCTTCAGGGCGGCAACGGCTTCGGCGGACTGCTCCTTCACCACGTCAGAGATCAGGATGTAGCCGGCATAAGTCCCCTCCACCGCCACGTGAACCACGGTTCCCTCAGGGGAATCCACCAAAATCCCCAGCTTTTCCATGAGCTTTTTGTTCCCTACGGCCACCTTAGCGCCGTCCACCGACGCCGTAACGCCGTGGCCGCCGATCTCCTCCACTTCCGTGACCCTTCCGGGACTGATTTCCCCGCCGTAAGCCTCCTTCAAGCTCTTGCTGATGGGATGCGTGGAATAGCTCTCCACATGGGCTGCCAGCTCCAGCAGCTTTCCCTCCCCAAGCTCCTCTCCAAAACCGCCTGCGGGGAAGATGCCCGTGACACAAAACACGCCTTTTGTAAGCGTACCCGTCTTATCAAACATCACATACTTAGTTCTGGCCAGCGCCTCCAGATAATTGGATCCCTTCACCAGAATGCCGCAGGAGGACGCTCCCCCGATGCCTCCGAAAAAGCTTAAGGGGATGGAGATCACCAGCGCGCAGGGACAGCTGATCACCAGAAAGGTCAATGCGCGGATCACCCATATACTCCATCCCGCAGGATTTCCCATGATCAGATTGACCACGGAGGGCACTACCGCCAGAGCCAGCGCGCTGCCGCATACCGCCGGAGTATAATATTTCGCAAACTTGGTGATGAAATTCTCCGTGCGAGCCTTCTTCATGCTGGAATTTTCAACCAGATCCAAAATCTTGGACACGGTGGACTCCCCAAACTCCTTGGTGGTCCGAATGTGCAGCAGGCCCGAAATGTTCACGCAGCCGCTGATGACCTCCTCCCCTACGCACACCTCTCTGGGAACGCTCTCCCCGGTGAGGGCGCTGGTGTTCAGGGAGGAGCTACCGTCCACCACTACCCCGTCGATGGGAACCTTCTCTCCGGGCTGTACCACAATGACTCTGCCCACTTCCACATCTTCCGGATCCACCTGCTCCAGACTGCCGTCCTCCCTTTCCACATTGGCATAATCCGGCCTGATATCCATAAGGGCGCTGATGTTTTTCCTGCTCTTTCCCACCGCCACGGCCTGAAACAGTTCACCGATCTGGTAAAAAAGCATTACCGCCACGCCTTCAGCGAACTCTCCCTCCATGCCCTGAGACTCATTGTACACTCCCAGCAGCATGGCTCCCACGGTGGCCACCGCCATCAGGAAATTTTCGTCAAAAATCTTCCCGTGTACGATCCCAAGAAACGCCTTCCGCAAGATATCGTATCCGATTATCAGATAGGGAACCAGATACAGCAGGAACCGCGGATACCCCTCCACCGGAACAAAATGCAGGCCCACCATCAAAACGGCCGAAGCAATGATACGGCATAACATCTTTTTTTGTTTTTGCGTCATGATCTTTCACCCATCCTCATATCTGTATTCTCTTTCGCCCGCTCTTTTACCTAACTTTTCAGACGGCGAACTCCCCGTCCTTCCCATGGCGCACATCATAAGTAGATTTCGCAGTCATCCTCCACCTTCTTGCATGCCTTCCGCACCGCCTGCATGACGCCGGTCTCGTCCGCCCCCTCCGCAAACTCCACCTTCATCTTCTGCGTCATGAAGCTCACCGTGGCCTCCGCCACGCCATCCACCTTTTTGGCCGCCTCCTCCATCTTCAGAGCACAGTTTGCGCAGTCCACTTCAATCTTATAAGTCTTTTTCATCATAAACCTCTTTCCGCCCCGGGGCTGTTTTTTGATCCTTCCGGCCCCTTCTCTGTCACTCATCCGTGAGGCCGAAACATATGAATTATTGTTCATATGTTTATATTACCACTTATTCCGGAAATGTCAAGACAGAAATTGCAAAAGATACCCGCCGTCTTTCCGCCTCCCCTGAGGAAGAAATCAAAAATATCAAATACTATTTGCATATTTCAATAGGGTATGGTATAGTTGCTTCAGTGCTTTAAACTTTTGCACTTTAAATCGCAAAAGCATAAAATGTAAAATACGCCCGCCTCAGCGGGCAGGGAGGTATGAGAAACATGAAATTACTGTTACTGATCATCTATTTTGCCGTTCTGATCGGCATCGGCCTTTACTGCCGCAAGCACGCTACGGACGTCAACGGCTTCGTGCTGGGCGGACGTTCCGTAGGGCCTTGGCTCACCGCCTTCGCCTACGGCACATCCTATTTCTCCGCTGTGGTCTTCGTGGGCTATGCGGGGCAGTTCGGCTGGAAATACGGCATCGCGGCTACATGGGCGGGCATAGGCAACGCCATCATCGGCTCCCTGCTGGCCTGGGCGGTTCTGGGACGCCGGACCCGCATCATGACCCAGCATCTGGACTCCGCCACCATGCCCCAGTTCTTCGGGGAGCGTTTCGGCAGCAGATCCCTGAAGATCGGAGCCTCCGTCATTATCTTCATATTTCTGATCCCCTATACGGCGTCCCTATATAACGGCCTGTCACGTCTCTTCGGCATGGCCTTCGACATTGATTATTCCGTGTGCATCATTTTGATGGCCGTGCTTACCGCCGTCTATGTCATTGCCGGGGGCTATATGGCCACCGCCATCAACGATTTTATTCAGGGCATCATCATGCTGGGAGGCATCGCAACCATCATTGTGGCCGTGCTGAAATCCAAGGGAGGCTTCATGGCGGCCTTGGACAGTCTGGCAAAAGTCTCCGACGAGACCGTGGCCACCACCCCGGGCATCTTCGCCTCCTTCTTCGGGCCGGATCCCCTGAACCTCCTGTTCGTGGTCCTTCTGACCTCATTGGGCACATGGGGGCTGCCCCAGATGGTGCAGAAATTCTATGCCATCAAAAACGAGGAATCCATCAAGAAGGGCACCATCATCTCCACCCTGTTCGCTCTGGTGGTGGCAGGGGGATGCTATTTTCTGGGGGGCTTCGGCAGGCTGTTCTCCGATCAGGTGAATATAGCTGCAGACGGTTACGACGCCATTATCCCTGCCATGCTGTCGGGCCTATCGCCCATGCTCATCGCTCTTGTGGTGATTCTGGTGCTGTCCGCTTCCATGTCCACTTTGTCCTCCTTGGTCATGGCCTCCAGCTCCACTCTGACCATCGATTTCCTGAAGGAACTCTTCTTCCGGAAAATGAGCCAGAAAAAACAGGTTCTCTGTATGCGGGGGCTGGTGGTGGTCTTCATCGCCATATCCTCCGTTCTGGCCCTGATCCAGTACCAGAGCTCCGTCACCTTCATCGCCCAGCTCATGGGAGTCTCCTGGGGGGCGCTGGCGGGAGCCTTTCTGGCGCCCTTCCTATACGCCCTCTATTCCAAGAGAGTGACAAAGGCCGCCTGCTGGATCTGCTTTCTGTTCAGTTCCGTGCTGATGGTGGCCAACATCTTCTTCCGCCCGTCCTTCCCGGAGATCATCCAGTCTCCCATCAACTGCGGCGTGGCAGCCATGGTGGCCGGGCTGGTCATTGTGCCTCTGGCCAGCCTCTTTACCCCAAAGCCGGACAAGGGTCTGGTGGACAATGCCTTCGCCTGCTATGAGAAAAAGACGGAGGTAACTCAGAAGACCGCCTTGGGGAAATAATCGAAGGCGAAATAATTTAACCTGCAACAATAGAATCCACGCTTCGCGAGTCTTTAATTGTCATGAATAAATAGCATTGGCCGGAAATCAACGACTTCCGGCCAATGCAGATATCCATATTCTTATCTCTGTATTTTTGAATCTATATTAATGAATCTATACTTTTGAATCTGTACTTTTTTGTATCTGTATTTTTTTGTATCTGTATTTTTCCCTCTTAAGGAATTATGCCCTATTAGGAAGCATAGGAACCGTCACTTCATAGGAATCTCCGCCGGCTTGTCCGGATTCTCCAAAAGCCGGCTGCTGCGTATATCAATGATAGGCCCCCCTATTCCTTCAATGTATTCTCTGGTGATGGTGACTCTTCCGATATTGTCATCCTTGGGAATCTCATACATAATGTCCAGCATGAAATCCTCAATGATGGAGCGCAGGGCCCTTGCCCCGGTGTCCCGCTTCATAGCCTTATCCGCAATGGCCTCCAGTGCCTCCTCCGCAAACTCCAGCCGCACCTCGTCCAGCTCCAGAAGCTTCTGGTACTGCTTCAGGATGGCGTTCTTGGGCTCTTTGAGAATCTTCACCATCATGTCCTTGGTAAGTCCCTCCAGCGTATAGATAATGGGCAGACGTCCTATGAATTCCGGAATCATCCCGAATTTCCGGATATCCTCCACCGTCACCTTGGACAAGATATTTTTGTCTTTGTCATATTGATCCTTCAGCTGGGAGCCGAATCCGATGGACGCGCTCTTAGTCAGGCGCTCCTTAATGATTTCCTCCAGATCCGGGAAAGCCCCTCCGCAGATAAACAAGATGTTTCTGGTGTTCACCGTGGCCAGCGGCACCATGGCGTTCTTGCTGTTTGCCCCCACGGGCACCTCCACCTCGGCTCCCTCCAAGAGCTTCAGCATGCCCTGCTGCACGCTCTCGCCGCTCACGTCTCTGGTGTTGGTATTTTTCTTTTTGGCGATCTTGTCTATTTCATCTATGAAAATAATGCCTCTTTCCGCCCTCTCCACATCATTGTCCGCCGCTGCCAGAAGCTTGGACACCACGGACTCGATATCGTCCCCGATATATCCCGCCTCCGTCAGGGAAGTGGCGTCCGCTATGGCCAAGGGCACGTCCAGAAGTCTGGCAAGGGTCTTCACCAGATAGGTCTTGCCGCAGCCGGTGGGGCCGATCATCAGCATATTGGATTTCTCGATTTCAATCTCATTCATGGTTCCCGTGGCCACCCGCTTATAATGGTTGTACACCGCCACGGAGATCACCTTCTTGGCATGCTCCTGTCCCACCACATATTCATCCAGACTTGCCTTGATCTTATGGGGCGCGGGAATGTCCCGTATGTTCAGAACCGGCTCCTGATCGGTCTTCTTTTTCTTCTTCAGCTTCTGCTTGTTGGGGATCCCCCCGTCCCCCTGCAGATCCGCAAGGTTCACGAAGCTGATATTGGGGAACCCGTTCTGCTTGGACATCTGCTCCAGATTGTTCTGAAACTGGGGATTGTTCAGCATCCCCTGATAGTCAAACTGGCTGACGGTCTCCATCGTCTTGTGCATACAGTCGCCGCAGACACAGATATTGTTTGGAAGCTTGAACATCTTCCCCGCCTTGCTCTCAGGCCGGCGGCAGATAAAGCATACGTCCTCGTATTCGCTGTTGTCGCTCTTCCCCGCATTCTTGGCCGAAGAAGCGTCGGAATGCCCCTCGCCCTTTCCCGGGGAGTCCTTTGTCAGATCCTCCTCGGTACGGGAGCCGTCCTCCCCTCCGCCGCTTACAGAATTATAATCCCTATCGTCCGTCTCTTTTTCTTCTGTTTCCTTTTCTTTCGTATCATTCACCAAATCCGACATTTCTCCTCTTTTCCGCATATACCTGCATCCGTTTCGCTGAGGACTTATTACCATCCAAACATCAGTATACTTGAAAAAGTATATTTCCACAAGTAAACTTTTGGTGAGAATTATAAACATTTGAGAAACTCACAGAATTTCCTTCACATTCTTTTCCAGCAGTCTCCGGGCGATCATGATCTGGTGCCCGCAGCCCCTGCACTTCAGGCGGAAGTCCGCCCCAGACCGCAGCACCTCCCATTCCCTGCTCCCGCAGGGATGCTGTTTCTTCAATCTCAGAACATCTCCCACGTTAATATCCATGCCGCCATACCTCCTACCTATAGATTTCCCACCGCGAAGTCCTTCAGCACTCCCAGAAACTCCCGCAACAGATTGTTGGGGCCCATACCCAGCACCGAATCCGCCGCCAGCCCCTCCACCTTGCCGTAGTTTTGCTTCCTCGCAATGCCCAGCGCCCGAAACACATGAAAATTGTTGGTCACAATTACCACTCTGTCATTTTCCTTGTCCAGAAGCCCGCCGCTGTAAACCAGATTCTCATAGGTGCTGCGGGACTTATCCTCCACCAGAATCCGCTCCTCCTCTATGCCCGCCTGCACCAGATATCCGTACATGCCCTCCGCTTCCGCCATGGGCTCGTTTGCTCCCTTTCCCCCGGACACGATCACCTTCGTATCCGGATTGGCTTTGAGATATTCCACCGCCTTGTCCAGCCGCTTCCGCAGCACGGCGCTGGGCCCCGAGGGCTTCCACTGGGCTCCCAGCACAATGCAGTAATCTGCCCCCGGAGCGGCCGAAGCGCCGTATTCCGACAAAATCATGCCCTCCACGGCGCAGAACGTCACCGCTCCTGCGCAGACCAGCGCGCCTACCGCCACTTTCACCGGCTTGGGAATGACCGCCATGAGCTTCCTATTTCCCACCAGCGCCCCCAGCCCCAGACACGCCGCTCCTATTCCGCCCCATATGAGGAAAAAATAGGTTCCGAACCCGTTCACGGCGATTCCTATGCAATAGCAAATAGCGCCGGCTCCCAGACCATAAAGCGCCCACGCCGCCGCAGGCCGCCTTGCCGCGTCCTTCCCTCTCTTGTTCAGGTAGATGACCCTCCGGCTTCTCTCCTGAGGGATCAGCTTGTTATTCACGTCCTTTTTCATCCTTTTATCCACATTTCACTGGAATTTACCGCCCTTCCGGCACCAAGATCACGCTACATTTTTATTTTACCATATCGGCGGATTCCCTTTTCTTAAATATTCCTTAAAATTGGCCGATTCTCCTATGCAAATGCCCTTTTCCATGTTTTAATGAAACCCAGTGTTCATGAATAGCACCTCCTTGCTGAAAAACCCCCTCCTAGCTAAGGTTTTTCACTCTGAATCATCTTCGGCGGTATCTTCTCCGCCTCTAGGTCTGTGTCCCATTCCGGAGCAGCAGCACCTTAAGCCCATTTGGTTGCCGGTACTGATTCAGAATCCCTGCTGCCGTACTGGCGGACAAATGTCCTTCATCTGAACCATGACAATATAATATGCTTACCTAGGGAGCCAATGGGGCGATTATGTCAGCTGCCGGACACTAAAGGAAGGGAGCTGGTGCCAATGGTTACATACTCTGATTTGATTCAGTCCGTAATTATGCTTTGCGCTGTGATAACTCTTGTTGTTTACATTGTACGCAAAAAAATAGCGCCCTCGCTCTGGTAAAGTAAGGCGCTATTTTTGCACTGATAATTTGCCGGCGGCTAGGTGTACTCTAGCCATCGGCTCTCTTGTTAAGCATATTATATCCCATAAATAGAGAACCGTCAAGCACAAAAGCGGCTCCTGCAGCAATAGGAACCGTCAGGACACTATACGGACGGATGCCGGTATAATACCCCTCAACCAAGCCTATTATACCATCGATGCACTTGTCTGTACATGTGTATTTTTTATACCCATTTTTACAGATAGGAGCGTGATCCATATGGCACTCATACAATGCCCGGAATGTTCCGACCAGGTCAGCGACAAGGCAATCATATGCCCACACTGCGGCTTCCCTGTTCGGAACGGCAGTATTTCCACCAGTACGCCCCGAAAGGCACGGAAACGCCGCCCTAACGGATCCGGAACGGTGGTGAAGCGATCCGGTCAGCCTTTTGGGGCCGCATCGTCAGCGGCCCTTCACCGGCATCCACACTTCCATTGCGGAATCTTGTCCCCATGTCTTGCCCGCAGATGCATAGTCAATCATGGCAAATTCTTCCCCTCCTAAGCCCACGGAGAAACCGCACTGGCAAGGAATTTCTACGTCCTCCAGCCTATGGGCCGAAACCTTCCCGTCTCCCACCCGGACAGAACCTCCCACTTCCCCCAGTCTCCGGTCCCTTGCCAGCGCCAGCGGCCCATACAGCACCGCCACATGACGGCTGCTGCCATGATCCTCCGGATTTTCCATACCGTAGACCAGCCGGGGGCCATAGGATAGGGACAAGCGGATGCGGTCCCCCGTTTTCCAGCGCCGGCAAAGCCGCAGGAATGCTCCTGCCCGGACTTTTTCCTGCTCCACCCCGTTGACGAAGACCTGACAAGACTCCGCAAAGGAGGGAATGCGGAGCGTTATGGGAAAAGAAACCTCCCTATCTGTCTTTACCAGAACGGAAACTTCTCCCTCCATAGGATATGCGGTATCCACGGAAAGCTCCACCGCCGTCTCCCCCGCTCTCGTCCGAAGCCTCCCCGGCAGGTAAATATTCAAAGCGATTCCCCCTGCCGGATCTCCGGCTGTCCTCCAAGATGCCGGCCCGGCTTCTCCCACCAAATCTCCGACCGCCCTCTGAGGCACCGGCCCGGCTTCCCCCGCCGAATCTCCGGCTGCCGCCTGAGATACCAGCGCCACTCCCGCAGCCCCTATGGCGATACAGCAGCCGCAGTACGCCGTCTCCTCCTCCATGCTTTTGAACCCTCCCACGGCCCGTCCCCGGATCCCCCTGCGAAGCGGGCTGTAGCTGTCAAATATCTGCCCTCTGCCACCGTTTTCGGCAAGAGCCCTATGATATACACTCCGGTAATGGGGCTCGTCAAAGGTGGCCTCAGGCCCGCAGGCGCTGTTTTGCGTGTTCACCGCGCCATACAGCGCGTTGAAGGCGGACCGCTCCACCTCCTCCAGATATCTCATGTCGCCCGTGGTCAAATATACCTTCCACATAAGCTTCATCCATGTGACCGTGACGCAGGTTTCCAGCATCAGCCCGCCATACTTTGTTCCTGTCTGCATCAGCGCCGAGTGGTTGAAAAGCTCATGATGGCAGCCGGATCCCCCTGCCACCGTGGCCTCCGACTCCAGAAGTCTGTCCGCAAAACGGATCACCGCCTGCCTCCAATGCTCGTCCCCCTTCACCTGCGCATAGAGCAATAGGCCCTCAAAGCAGGACATGAGCTCATAGGCTTTCACCACGGGATACTCATAGGGACAAAGCCTATTTTCATAGGCCGCCTGAAAAATGTCGAATCCCTCCGCTCCTCCGTTCTTCACGATGTAATCTGCAAATTCCAGATACCGCTCTTTGGGTTCCAGCATATAGAGCCATACCACCGGCTCCAGAATGGAGCTGGAATTGATTCCCCGCCATGCGTCCGAAGCCAATGTAATCCTCTTTTTCCCATTCCCTTCTCCGATCTTGTCTATGATCCGGTCCAGATGCCTTCCTGCCGCCTCCCGAACCTGAGTCTTCAGCCATGGCTCCTGACAGATCTCATAAAAATGCAGCAGGCCCAGCAGCACATATTTCCGGCACCAGATATCCCAGCCCTGAAATTCCTCTTCCCTGCTGTAGGTGGATATTCTGCCGTCTTCCTCCTGCGCCGCCAAAAGCCCCTTCACCGCCTCCGTGAGAATGGCGTAAAGCTCCTCGTCCTTTGTATACTGCCATGTCATGCAGGCTCCCCGCATGAGCTTTCCCCAGTACTCTCCCCGCCAGCCGTGATCCCCATCGTCCGGCGTTCCCTCAAACTGCTTCGTGACCAGCCGCCACAAGCTTTGGTCCTTCAGCTGCTCCCTCTCCACCAAGCGGATCATCTCGTCCGCAATTCCCTCATATACCGCTTTCATGTCTCAACCTTTCCCCATCTCTTGGTTCTCTCATCCCGGATCACTCCCGAATAGTTCATACCGAAGCCGAAATCCCAGCGATGTCCCTCACTGTCCACATAGCATTCCATGTCAAAGGGCACATCCTCCTTCTGCTCCTCCACGGTTCTCATGTCCTTGGGCATCTGCAGGGGCAGAAGGCCCGTGGGCTGGAAGGATCCGCAGATCACCTCCAATACCGCCCTTTTCGAGACGCAAAACTCCGCCACTACCGCATCCGCATAAGGCTCCATCTCCCCCATGACCACGGGATTTTTCATCTCCAGCACCACGATCACCGGCTTATCCTTCATCTTCCTTCTGGCATGCAAGACAAGATCCAGATCCTCCTCGTTGGCGGCGGTGTTCCATTTCCCATAATAGCCGCGGTTGGTGAAATCCTCCTGAGGGTCGCCCCCCGCCAGACTCTCCTTAGGCGCATATTCCGCTACATAAGGCCGATATTGGAGCGTCACTGGCAGATAACCGCTTCCCCCCGCCCTTCTGTCCTCCTCGCTGTAGGGACAGCATATGGGAGATTCCACAAAGCAGATAGCCGCATCGGCCTCCTCCGGCGTATCCACCAAGCTGTAATACTTTCCGGCCTCGGCCTTGCCCTCAGGGGTCAGATATCGTTCCGGAACAATGTCGCCGTCAAAGCTTCTGGTCTCCCGGATATGGCGTCGAGGAACGTATACCTTTCTGGGGCTCCCATCCTCCCGCCTCGGGGAAAGCGGCAGCACATGGCCCTTATTTTTCAAAAGCACCACGGAGCGCAGCTGGGAGTCATAGCCCTGCCGCATATATTCCTCTTTGCCCACAACCCCCAGAGACTCCTCCAGATCCAGATAGGGATTCTCGAAAAGTCCCGTGCGGAACATGTTCAGAAGCAGGCGCACCGCAGAGCGCCTCATGCGCCTGTCCATGGCCTCCTCCCCGTATTTTGCGCAGCCCATCCTGAATGCCTCCAGAAGAGGCTCCGCATCCTGATTCCCGCCGAACTGATCCACCCCTGCCTCCAGAGCCTTCAAATGCCTCTCCGCGTCCGTGGCGGTCTCCATCCCCCAGCACTTTCCCCGGCTCTGTCTCATGCCGCCCTCCGGATGGGTGATCGCCCAATCCGTACACACCACCCCGTCAAAGCCCGCCTCCTGCCGGAGCAGATCCGTGATGATATAGCGGCTGAAGGAATTCCCCACGTTCTCCCCGTATTTTTTGTCCTGACCCACGCTGACGGTATAATAGGGCATCACCGCGCTGGCGCACTTTGTCCCGTCCTTGAGCCGAAACGCCCCTTCCAGAAAGGGCTTCAAATGCTCTTTGAAATTGTCCCCGGGGTACACCGCATACTTCCCGTAGGCGTAATGGGCGTCCCTGCCGCCCTCGCAGGGGCCGCCTCCGGGAAAGTGCTTCACCATGGTATTGACGCTTTCATCCCCCCAGCCGTCGGGACTTCCCTGAGTGGTCTGAAAGCCGTCGCAGTACGCCTGAGCCATCAGGGCGGTGAGCTCCCCATTCTCCCCGAAGGTATCACCGAACCGCAGCCATCTCGGCTCCGTCCCCAGATCAATCTGTGGGGAAAGCGCCGTTGCGATCCCCAGCGCACGGTACTCTCTGGACGCTGCCCTGCCGAAATCCTTCACCACCTGAGGGTCGAAGCACGCCGTCATGGCAAGGCCGCTGGCCCAGTCGGACACCCCTTCTTTGGACCATGCCTTCCACTCCACCCCGGAGGCTATGCTATGTCTGGGGTCGGAGCTGTTGTTTGCCGGAATCCCGAAGCCCGTGTTCTCCGCCAGAGCCTGAATGCTGTTGTTCCAGCGCACTGCCGTCTCCACGCTTTCCAAGCCCGTGAGCAAAACATGCCGCACGCCGTCCCTGACCACGAACTCCCTCTGCTGGTCCGTCAGATCCCAAGGCCTTGCCCCTGCCTCCGAATAGGGCCTTCCGCCGTAGGTTCCCTGTCCGGACCCGGCAGGAAGATTCTGGTGGGAGCTGTACAGCATCAGTCCTGCAATGTCCTCCATGGAAAGGCGGCCTGCCAAATCCTCCGCCCGTTCTCTGGGAGAGAGCCGCCAGTCCTCATAGGGCGCCAGCTGCCCCGTCCCCAAAAAATCCTTGAAGGCCAAGCCGTCCCGGCAGATTATATTTACCCTGCTCTCCTTGGCAATCCCCAACGTTCTGCCGCCCTCATTCTCTATCAGGACATAACCGTCCTTTTCCGTTTCCTTATACATAATTCTCCTCTCCGCCATATAGGTAACACGGCTGACCCCGAAGCGCCAGCCGTGTGCCGTACAAGACTTATTGATATCCATACTCCTCGCAGTATTTCAGCCACTGCTTCTTGAAGTTCTCCCGGCAGGTCTCAACCCCGGCCTCGGTGAGCTTGTCCCGCAGCTGCTTTATGGCCGCATCCACATCGTCAACCATTCCGGCCTGCAGGGGCCCCAGATACTCCTGCAGCACATTGGCCACTGCCCCGTCCTCTGTGACGACCTCTGAAGTGTCCCCCGTAAAGCCGCCGAAAATGTCCGTGTTGGGATACTTCATCTTTGCGCCCATCTCCTCATACTCCCCGAACAGCTTGTTCAGCTCCACGGAGGATTCCGAGGAAAGCATGATTTCCTTATTGCGGAAATTCCATGTATTCATGCCCTCATAAGTAAAGCGTTCGCTGAGATTATGATAGACTCCCTTTTCGTCCAGCTCATAGTGAACTCCCTCCACGCCGTACATCACCAGCGCATTCAGCTCAGGATCCGTCAAAAGCAGCTCCACGACCTTCATGGCCCTCTCCGGATTCTTGCAGTCCTTCGCAATAGCCGTGCCGTTGGTCTGCATGTTGGCGGGGTAAATGACGCCGTTGGTCTGGCCGAAGGCTATGAACTCCGCCTCCCAGTCGGGATGGCTCTTTGCCAGAGTCTCCTTCACGCTCATGGCCTTGCTGGGATTGTAACCGCTGACATACATGACGGCCAGCCCGTTCTCAAAGGCGCCGTCCTGAGACTCGTTATCATTGCCCAAAATACTGCGGGACCAGAATCCCATGTCCGCCCACTTCTTCATCAGCTTCATATCGTCCACAAAGTCGTCGGAAAACCAATAGTCATCAATCTGGGCGGGCGTGTCATGATTGATGGACAAGCCGTAGGGCAGCCCCGCAAATGTGACCCAAGGGTATTTGAAGTTCAGAACCTGAGCCGCAACCTCGGTCAAAAGGGGCTGATCCGGCTCCTTCTCCTTGATGCCGGCCAGATAGGCCTCCATGTTCTCCAAGGAATCCGGCACCGGCAGATCATATTTCTTCCGCAGATCCTCCCGGTACAGAATGCCGTTGCAGGTATATTCCATATAGTTGCAGGGGATCGTATAGAGCTCTCCGCCCACCCTGCACTGGTTCAGGACATCCTCCCCCAAAAGCTCCCGCACTCCCGGAGAGACCTTGTCCAGCAGATTGTCCAAGGGCACGAACGCGCCGCTGCTGGCAAGCTTTCCGTACTCGGCCCAGTTGGCCGTGTAGATCAGGTCGACCCCGCCCGTGGTCAGCTGCATATTGTATTTATTCTGCCAGTCCGTCCATGTGCTGAACTGGAATTCCAGCGTGGCGTTCACCTTCTCCAGCAGAATCTCATTGATCTTTTCCTCCACCAAGTCCAGATCCGCCGGCGCATCCCCCAGCTCATAGATGATGAAATCCACCCGCTCCGAAGTGTCCAGCTCTTCAGGCTCCCAAGCCTGATCCGAGCCCGTATTTTCCTGCTGATCCTTCTCCTCCGAATCCTTCACCGCAGGCTGGCTCTGGGAGTCATCCATGGCGTCCGCCGCGCTGGGCCCCTTGCCGCAGCCAGCATTAGACGCCGTCATCACCGCCGCTATGGCAAGGCATAACAGTTTCTTTTTCAGCATCTTCATTTTCATAAAAGTCCTCCTTTTTAAGTAGAAAGTGAAATGGTTGTTTCTTTTATATCAAAGCTCTCGCTTTCATATCCCCCAAATCTGCGGCACAGTCCTCTTCGCTCCGTCCCCATGAGCACATCATTTTGCCGCCCGCAGGCTTTTGCGTTCCCTTCTCCCATGGCCTTCAGCCCCCTTGCCCGTCCTCATTTTCCCGCTCCGCAGGCATAATCATCTTTATCCTATCCCTTCACTGCCCCCACCGTGATGCCGGAGACAAAAAATCTCTGCACAAAGGGGTAGAACAGCAGCACCGGCCCCGTCACTACCACCGCCATGGCCAGCTTCACGGCCTGAGTGGGCATCTCCGCCACGGGAATGTTTGCGCTCTGGGCCATCTGCTTTAAGCTGGCGCTCATGTTCAGCATATTGCTCAGGTAGAACTGCAGCTCCCATGTCTTCTGGCTGGTGGAGAAAAGGGAGGAGCGATACCAGTCGTTCCAATACCCCAATGCCAGAAACAATCCTACCGTGGCCAGTCCGGGCCCCAGCACAGGCAGCACAATCCGGTAGAAGATGGTGAACTGCCCCGCCCCGTCCAGCTTTGCTGACTCCGTGATGGCGTCCGGCACGCTGTCCGTTATGAAGGTCCGCATGAGAACCACTAAAAACGGGCTCATGACTCCGGGGAACCAGATCGGGAAGGTGGTGCCCTTCATGTTCAGCACATTGGTATACATCAGATACCAGGGAATCAGCCCCCCGCCGAAGAGAGTTGTAAAATATATCAGGAAAGAGACCTGATTGCGGTACTTGAACTCCTTTCGGGAAATCACGAAGGATGTCAGGGTAATCATGGCCAGCCCCACGCAGGTGCCCACCACGGTATAAAATATGGTCATCTTATATGCCTGCAGAATCTCCTCCGGCGCTTTAAAGATGGTCTCGTATGCAGCCAGCGAAAAGCTCCTCGGCAGCAGGCTGTAGCCCTCCCTTAAGATCGCGGCGTTGTCCGACAGCGAACCTGAAAGGATCAGCAGAAAGGGTACCACACAGATCACTGCTCCCAGCGTCAGCAGTGTGCAGGCCATACACTGAAACACAATCATGGATTTTGATTTTTTGATCCGGGATTTTCTACTCTTCATCTTCACTCCTTTAAAACAGCGCATACTGTTCGTTCTTCCGTTTGATCAGCCAGTTGGTGGCCACAACAACCACCAGCCCGAATACCGATTGATAAAGGCCGGCCGCCGTGCCCAGCCCTATGCTCAGGGGCTGCGTCATAGTGATGCGGTACACATAGGTGTCTATGATGTCCGTGACCCTATAGAGTATGCCGTTGGTTCCCACCATCTGGTAGAACAGCTCGAACTGCCCCCGCATGATTCCCCCCAGCGAATACAGCAGCAGAATGATGAAGGTGGGCTTTAAGAGCGGCATGGTGATATAGCGTATCTGCTGAAAGACATTTGCCCCATCCACTCTGGCGGCCTCGTAGAGTTCTCCGTCGATTCCCATGATGGAGGCCAGATAGACTACCATGCCATACCCAACGCCCTTCCACAAATTGAATAGAATAATCAGCATGGGCCAATACGCCGGGGTATTGTAAAAGTCGATCTTGGTGCCCCCCCAGGCTGTGATCAGGCTGTTGATCACGCCATAATCATATTCAAACATATTGTACACCAGCACCTTCAGCAGAACGTAGGACACGAAATAGGGCATGAACATCAAGGTCTGGGTGATCTTCTTGAACCATTTCCCCAGCACCTGACTCACCAGTATGGCAAAGAAGATCTGGGTGAGATTGCCCAGCAGAATGAATGCCACATTGTACAGAACCGTATTCCTGATCAGGCGGACCAAGTCGCCCTTGAACAAAAACTCGAAATTCTTAAATCCCACGAAGGGGCTGGCCCACAGCCCGTCCCGGAAATTGAAGTTGGTAAAGGCATAGTACACGCCCACCATGGGAAGGTAGCTGTTGATCAGGAAGTACACGAATGTGGGAACCAGCATCAGAAACAGCACCCAGTTCTTGCGCAGCTCCTTCAGCAGGCCATGCTCATGGTAGAGCAGCCTCTCCCTCTTCTCCATCCTCTTGATCATCCCATAGGCCAGCGCAGACAGCGCCGCCACCAGATAAATGACCGGGGAAGCTAAGAAGCCCTTCATGCCGTATGTGGCGTTGGCAAAGAACACAAATCCCTGACTGGCCGCCGCCAGAAGGATGGCTAAAACCGTGGCGGCCCGGCCGCAGACATATAGGCCCAGATTGCCGTTTTTGTGTTTTTTGTTCCGAAGCACCCTCCAGAGATAGCTCAGCTGGAAATACCAGACTGCCAGCAGCAGAAGCAAGCAAATCATGGCATATAGCCCCAGCGCTCCCTGCTTTCCCTTCTCCACGAAGCTCAACAGATTGAAAATGCCGTAGCTCTGATACAGCTCTGCTGCCATTTCCCGGGTGATTCCCATCCGGGAAAACAGGGCCGAAATATTCACCAGCCGAATCCAGCTCACAAAGGGAAGGGAAAGCAATAGGCATAGAGCGCACAGAGCTGCCGAGAACAGCACTCCCGCCTTCCTGCCCTTCACCTCTCTCTCCATGGCCTCCTCCATCCGCAACCACTTCTCTCTCATCGCATCAGCTCCTTCCGCCCGTTCCTGCGGGCCTTTCCCTTACAAGCATATCCGTCAGATCCCATTCATTCTCCTGCCCGGTCCTCAATGGCGGCCCTCCTGCCGTTGATGGTGTTAAACAGACTCATGTCAAATTTCGCCTCCCGGTCGTAGGTGTAGAGACCGTTGACCTCCTGCTCCACATCATAGAGCTGGGTATAGCAAAAGCCGCACATATGGGGATTGTTCAAAAGGGTCTCCGTCAAGCCCTTGTAGCGGCCAAGAAACTCCTCCGGGGTCTGGGGCGTCTCCCCGTATCCCCAGTCCCTCTCCCCTGCCGTCCCCTCATCCCAGCGGATCCCGCCGTACTCGCTGATCATCACCGGAATCCCCTTCACGGGCGTCTGGCGGTGGGGATGGGTATCCCGCAGATCCCCGCCGGCTCCGAACAGGGCATAATGCTCCGCCAGCTTCTCCGGGTCCTGCTCATAATCGTGGAGATCGTAGATATCCGTGATCACATGATAGCTTCCGCTGGTATCGATGCAGGGTCTGGTATCGTCATACAGCTTGGTGGCCTGATATACCACCCGCAGCAGATCTTCATCCTGCTTTCTCCCGTCGCAGTCCCAGGTTTCGTTAAACGGGCACCACCCTATAATGGCCGGATGGTTGAAATCTCGCTCCAGCACCTCCATCCATTCAGGCAGAAAAGCTTTCAGCGCCTCTGGCCTGCTGTAGTCCAGCCCCCAGCAGCCATGCTCCTCCCAGACCAAGTACCCAAGCTTGTCGCAGAGATACAGATATCTGGGCTCAAAGATTTTCTGATGCAGTCTGGCCCCATTGAACCCTGCCGCCAGCGAGAGACGGATGTCTCTCTCCAGATCCTCCTCCGACGGAGCCGTGTAGATCCCTCCGGGATAAAACCCCTGATCCAGTACCAGCCTTTGAAAGACAGGCCTATCGTTGATCAAAAATCTGTCGCCCTCTATGCGAAGCTCCCGCATGCCGAAATAGCTTTTGACCTTGTCCTCCCCGTAGGTCAGCTCCAGATCGTACAGCCTGCCTTGTCCCGGCTCCCACAGATGGGACTCCGTCAAGTCTAAGGTCAGGGCCACCACCTGCCCCTTTCCCTCCGCCTGTCCTCTGCCGCATTCCCTTCCCTCATAGAAGGCTCTAACCTCCAGCCTTTCCCGCCCCTGCACCTTCGCCTTGACGGTAAGCCGGTTCTCCCCAATATTGGGATAGTACTGCAGGGAACGGATATGGTTTGCGGGAACCCTCTCCAGCCACACAGTCTGCCAGATCCCCGTGGTTCGGGTGTAGTCGCAGCCTTGTGAAAAATATCCGGCGCTCTGCTTGCCTCTGGGCTGCAGCCCGCACCTTAGATCGTCTCTGGCGTTTACCACCAGATCGTTTTCCCCCTCCCGCACCAGATAGGTTATGTCAAACCAAAAGGAGGAGTAACCGCCCCGATGCTCCCCGGCCAGCCTGCCGTTCACCCAGACGCTGCAGGCATAGTCCACTGCGCCGAAATGGAGCAGGAGCCTTGTCCCGTCCAGTTCTTTTTTTAACATCAGCTTTCTATGATACCACACCGCAGGCATGAAATCCTTGTGCTCTATTCCACTGAGCCTGCTTTCCGGGCAAAATGGCACAATGATCTTGTCCGGAAAATCCGAATTTTCATGCAATTTTCTGTCTCTTCCGCTGTTTCCGTAATCTATGTAGAAGTCCCACTCCCCGTTTAGATTCGTCCAGTCTTCCCTCTGCATCTGGGGCTGGGGATGTTCCGGCCTTGGCACTGTATGCAATTTCATATGCTTTCCCCTTCTTTTTGTATAATCGGAATCCACTATGCTGCTTATTCTTCGCCTTCACACTGCTGCAGCTCCTCTGTTTGCTGCTACTATGCTATATTATAATGGTTTTTCCAAAATAGTCTGGTCAAATTCAGCCTATATATGTATAAAAAACACCTATTTTTATGCTTTTTGAGCAAATATAGTTGCATCTTCACGTATCTATTATATAATTTATACAAATACAGTTGACTTTTTAAACTACCACAATACCACAAGATCAGGAGGCTGCCATGGCAGATATCTACAGAACGGCAAGAGAGGAGCATTATTTCTATCTGGGCCCCAGCACCTCTGAGTTCTCGCCCTTTTCCTCAGGCATCACCTTTGCGGACCCCAACTACCATATCATGCGCCCCAACGGGGATCATTATGTATTTGAATACATTCTAAACGGGCGCGGCTACATCTACTTCAACGAAGAAAAGGTATCCTTAGGCCCCGGAGCCGCCTACATCCTCCATCCCTGCACCTATCACCACTATTATTCCGACCCTCTGGATCCTTGGACCAAAATATGGCTCAACGCCCGGGGAATGCTGGTGCAGCATCTGCTCTCTGACTACCGTCTAAACACCAACTGCTATATACGGAATTTCCGGGACAGCAAATATCTCTCACTGGCTCTGGAGGCTATGAAGACAGATCCCGTTCACTGCAAAAACGATCTGGCCCTTTTCCTCCACCACCACATCCAATTGTTTTCAAACGCCCTGATCCGGGATCAGGAGAAAAACTCCCCGGCCTTCGCCATGAAATGCTTCATTGAGCAGAACTTAAACCATGCCCTGAGCATCGGAGAGATCGCAGCCCATGTTCATCTCTCCCGTTCCAGAGCCAACGATCTGTTCCGGAAGGAATACCAGATCTCCCCCTACCACTATTATCTGTCCCTGCGTCTGGAGATCTCCATGAACCTGCTGCGTCAGACTTCCATGACGGTGCAGGAAATTTCCAACCATCTCGGCTTTCCGGACTACCATCACTTCACCGCCTTTTTCAAGAAGCGCTGCGGCGTCACACCCACCGCCTACCGGCTGGAAAACCGGTAGAAGCAAAAAAGTTGCGGAGGCATGGCCGCTGTGATAAAATATCAAAAAAGAGCCGGGCCCATGGAATAACCCGTGCATGTCCTCCGGGCTGTCCCGCTCACGGCACAACAAACAACACATCATCGAAAAAGCGAAAAGAGGGAAGGGAACAAGATGAAGGATTATCAGGAAGCGATCAATGAGCTGAAAACCATTGTGGAAAGCCATGACAACATCGTATTTTTCGGCGGGGCAGGGGTGTCCACAGAAAGCGGCATACCGGACTTCCGCAGTGTGGACGGGCTGTACCACCAGCAGTATGACTATCCGCCGGAAACCATTTTGAGCCATACCTTCTATAGGCGCAGGCCCGAAGAATTCTACCGCTTCTACCGCAATAAGATGCTGTTTCCGGACGCCAGACCCAATGCGGCCCACCTGAAGCTGGCCCAGCTGGAGGCTCAGGGAAAGGTCCGGGCAGTGATCACCCAGAACATCGACGGCCTGCATCAGGCGGCAGGCAGCAAGACCGTTCTGGAGCTCCATGGCTCCGTGCTGCGCAACTACTGTGAGAGCTGCGGCCAGTTCCATGATCTGGATTACATCCGAAACAGCTCAGGCGTGCCCAGATGCCAGAAGTGCAATGGCCCCGTAAAGCCCGATGTAGTGCTGTATCAGGAAGGGCTGGATCAGAATACCATCAACGCCGCCGTGAGGTATATCCGGGAGGCCAAAGTGCTGATCATCGGAGGCACCTCTCTGGCCGTATACCCCGCCGCAGGGCTCATCGATTACTTCAACGGCCATAAGCTCGTAGTGATAAACAAGGCGCCCACCCCCAAAGACGCCCATGCGGATCTGCTGATACAAGCGCCCATAGGCGAGGTCTTTTCACAGCTGTAAAACAATAGAAGCCGCGCTTTGCAAGCCTAAATTGTCATGAACAAGCACAAGCGAAGGCCGGGGCCGGATTCCGTATGAAACAGAATCCGGCCCCGGTCTTGATTAAAGCTATTTTTTCTTCTTCCAGTTTTCATTTCTTTCTTTGCTGGCTGCCGTAGCCCGGGAAAGCTGAAGTACCACCTCGCTGAAGTACCGCTCCGGCACCTCCTTCAGGAAGCAGGAGTTGCTGTCATTGGCTTCATCATAGACATAACTGCCCCTCTTGATTCCGCCTTCTCCGTCGGTGCCCCCCGTCTTATAGAATCTGGTCTCATAGACCGTAACGTCCTCGTTGAAGCCGCCTACAAAGCTGCCGGAGAAATGAAGCTCAACCCCCATGGAAAGCTCCTTGTCCTCTCTGTAATAACTGTAGAAGCCTCCCCCGTCCTGCACGGAGCCGCGATACCATCCCATGGCCAGAAGCTTGCCGCTCAGGGACAGATCATTCACGATCACGCCGCCGAACCGCTCCAGACTCTTTTCGTTCTGCTCCTCCTGCGTCCTATAGTACACTTGTCTGTCCAGCTGCTCGATGGGCTGGGCGATCTCATAGTCCTCCAGCTGCTCCTTCCAAGTCTTCAGGGAATCCTCCGTCATCTCGATGGGGTGCACAAGTCCGATGAGCATGTTCTGCTCCTCAGGCAGCTGGAATTCCTCCTCGTCCTCCGTGTTGAAGGAGCCGTCTTCCATGTACCGGAAACTGTTCACCAGCTCATGGTTCTCATAGACGCCCCATATGAGTCCGATGGCAAACTGGTGCATGACGGGATTTTTCACGAACAGATTTCTCCAAGCCTCCACGCTCCACAGCCTCCCGGTGGACAGCGCCATCTCAAGGCGCATCTTCTGGCTGGACACCGTGACCTTCATCTGCTTCTTCATCAGCTTGAATTCCTCGTATGCCGCAGCTGCCTTCTCCTCCTCATCCCGCTTTCCCGGCGCAGGAAGGTTCTTCAGCTTCTTGCCGCTCTCGTCGAAGACCTCTATCTCAAGCGCCGTGGTGATGGTCACGGTAAACTTCCGTCCGCCATAGTCAAAAATGCGCTCCATGTTCTCGTCAAAGCCCAGATTGGGCACGATCCTGTCCGCAAGCTCCTCGGTGGTAATGCCCAGCTGGGAGGCGGCGAAGTCCAGCGCGCTCCCTGCAGCGGCCCGGACCTGCTTGAACTTGAACTTCCGGGCGATGCCGTCCACCACCAGAAGGGCCTGCGGCAGAGGGTTCAGAGCCAGCGCCTGCACTGCCTCCGAGGCTATGGCGCCTCTGGCGGCCTGAGGCCACTCCTGAATCTGGTGCTGCAGCTTGTTGACAATATCCGCTCCCCCGTGGATGGCGGCGGCATAAAGCACCCACCGCTTCTTGGACTCCGCTCCCCCTTCCAGCCATTTGTCAAAAAGCTCATTGGCATAGACGGCAAGCTCTTGTTCTTTCAGCCCCTCCGCAAGGGTTTTTGCACCGGGGCTCACTCCGAGAGGAGACATGGAGGAATAGCAGAGGAATATAGCCTGAAGGTACTCCTCCGACGCCTCCTCCCCGGTCTTTTTATGTACCTTGGAGAAGGGTGTCTCATAGGCCCAGGCAAGAGCCCTCTTCTTGCCCCCCTTATGCATCTCTTTCACCAGATCCTCCTGCGTCAGGGCGCTTCCTCCGGCCTTCTCGCCACCCTCCACCTTCAGAACCGTCTCCAGCAGAGTTCTCACCTTGCCGTTCTTCTCCTTTTCCAGAGCGGCCTCAAATACCGGCTTGTACTTCTGATCGTCCCATTTTGCCAGAACCCGGATTGCTACCTCTCTGTCCGCCGCCTTTTTGGAGGCAAGGAGCTTTTGGATGTCCTCCTCCCATTCCTTTCTCTCATAAAGCACCTGCAGCAGCTCCTCTTTCACCGCTTTTGAGCTGTCCTGCGCAAAGCCCAGAATCACATCCTTATAATCCAGCGGATCTTCCCCCAGCACCATAATGCCGAAGCTCCTGCCCGTGCTTGCGGCATTCCGGAAGGCAGTTGTCATCTCCTCCGGCCTCTCCTCCAGATACTTCCGGAATATCTTTTTTGCGGCAGCGCTGAGGTTCTTTTTATGTTCCTCCGAATAAAAGGCCTCCCACATATCGGAATAGGCGTCCAGCTGGCTTCTGAGAGCCAGCCCCGCCTTGTTCACCCTATCGAACAGCTCTTCCGTCCTTTTCTCGTCCAGCTTTCCGCCTTTTACCAGATAGGAGGTGCGGGCGAAGCATCTGCAGATGATCAGCACAATCTCGCACCTGACGCTGAAATCATCATTGCCGTAGCGCTTCTGATAGCTCTCCAGAATCTGCCATTGCTGGGACAGCCTCCAGCTGTCCTTCTGGATCAGGCTGTTCTCGCAGGCGTAGAGGGTCTCGATCCCGGCCTCTCCCGTCAGATAGCTTTTCACGTCGCTTTTCGCAATGGGCTCCACTATCTCTACGAACCTCCCGACCACCTTCCCCTGCTGTCTTGAAGACTCCCTATCCTTCCTCTCCGCGTAAGCGCTAGGATCCAGCTCCTTTACCATAGCGGACATCAAGTTATAGGTATCGAAATCGGCCTCCTCCATTCCCACCATGAAAGTCTGTCTGTTGCGCTGAAACTGCGCTTTCAGAATTTCCATGAGTCTCTTTCCGCCAGCCCAATTGATGTATCTCTTGGGATCCAGACCGAAGATCAGGTCAAAATTCCCGCCCTGATACCGGATATCTCCTCTGATGTCCATAAACTCCGCCACTCCAAGCATCCCCTCAGGATCGGCCGCGAAGCATAGAGCCGCCACGTTCCTGAGGCAGGGCGACAATGCGAAGCTCACATAGGCGGTGCCCCCCAGAAGGCGCATCAGATATCTGTTGATTGGCCTATGCTTTTTAGCCAATCCCAGAATTCTCCCGTCCACTTCGTCCCTACGCAGGGCATTTTCGATCTCCCTCAGAACAAGATCCGGCAGCCTTCCATTGAACAGATTCTTGATGCTGTTTACGGTAATGTCCTCACAGCGCCGCAGAATCGCGGCATCCACGGAGGTCATCTGCGCCCCTGCCAGCCCCTGCAGCTCCAGCGCCTTTGCGATGCCTGTCGACTTCCCCTCATTGGCGGCCTTTTCCTCCACCCGCAATCTGGCATCGGGATATTGCATGTAAAAATAGGCGGCGGCAATGAACAGCTCTCCCTCAGGGGTCTCATGCTGGCACTCTATGGCCTGACGAAGAACCTCCTGCTGATTGTCCGCCAGCTGGATAAGACTTTTCAGGTTATGGGCAGTAATCTGATACTCCGCTCCCGCTGCCTTGGCCCCATACATTGCCGTGGCTTGGACGGCATTTGAAAATATGTCGCAGCTGGAAGTGTAGCCCATGTAGGGGAACAGCTCGTTTCCGCTGGTTCTGCCCGCTGCGAAAAGAATGTCGGCCAGCTTCCGGGCCAGATCCTTCCTGCCCTTGCTTTCAAGCTCCCGAAAGTGCTGTGCGAATCTGTTGGCCATGTCTCCTGACACGGACGCCAGATCTCTCAAGGGAAAACTGCTTATAGGGCTCTTCCCCCCAGCCTCCTGCTCCTCTTCCTCCGAAAGGTACTCTTCCGCCGCTTCCAGCTCCTGCGGCGTAAACACCTTCGCATCCTCCAGAAGCTCCAAAATCTTCTGGATTCTCTGTTCTTGTGGATTGATCATGACTTTTTCCTCCTATCTTTATGTCAAAATCCAAAGGATCCCGATTCTGCCGCCTACAACCAAACTCAGCCGAAATCTCAGCTGTAATGGTCAGCTATAATAGTCAAGTCCTCTGTCATATGCCGTTTTCTGACGGCAGAGGTACAGATATTCGTTGATCTTCACATACAGCTGCGCCAGACGGCCCGGCTGCTTTTCCATCTGATGGCGGCTTAAGGAGATCCCGTCATAAAGGCCGGAAAGCAGCTCCGCCAGACCAAAGCAGCCATATTGCCCCGCCAGCTCGGCCGCCCTTTTCATATCCCTCAAGGTGGCGTCATGCACCGTGTCAAAACCGCTCTGGTACAGATCTTCCATCAGTCCCAGAACCTCCGCCGTCAATTCGTCTATAACCTCGTATTTCGATTTATGTTCCATGTCCAGACTCCTTATTCCCGAAACCGGTCAAATACATCCACCGGATACATCCGCATCCTCCCGTCCCGCAGATACAGCTTTCCGAGGAAACAGGGAGTCTTTTTTTCCACGATCTTTTCCAGATACTTGATGGTGTCCGATTCCTTTTTGGAATATTCCACCTCTACAAGCATCTCCCTGCCCGCACCGTCATAGAGGGGCAGGCTCAGCATCTGTCCCGTCTGGGAAAAAACCGCCTTTGCGCAGGAATCCGGCTGGACAAAGACCAAATTCACCCCTTCTCCGGAATCCTCCGGATCCGCAAGCCATTTCCCCGGCCCGCTTATCTGCTCCCGGTACAGCTTTTGGAAATCGTCGTAATACCAGCCTTCTGCATCCGACAGCTCCAGCCGGCGGGATCCCGTCACCTCGCCTCTGGTGTCCTGAGTGGAGGAAAGCCGCCTTCTGGAATCACATTTTGCCCCCACAAGACGGATCTTCACCTTCAGAAGCTCTTCCAGCGACAAGTTCACCCCCCAGGGAGCCATGGTTTTTTCCATCTTGCCCCTTTTCCTTCCGGCTTCATAAAAGATGGGTCTGGCATTGGTGTATGTATACCATTTTTTTGATGTTTCTTCCAAAAAGTATATGGTTTCCCCTTCGTAGCCCGTGGGCGTAACAAAGCGCTCCATGCTGATCCCCACAAGATCCAGATTCCCCACAGGAAGATAGTCTGCCCGAAACTCTCCCGCCTGCTTCAGCACGTCCCCCTCGCCTGCGGCTTCCAGCAGCAGCTCCACCCGTCTGTAAAGTCTGGCGGTCTGCCCCATCAGATCCTGAGTCTTGAACGCCGCCTTTCTCTTGAAATATCTGTCGTAGGAATCAAAAAGAGCCCGAAAATATCCCTCGAACCTTGCCAGACCCGCATTGTGGCTAATGACAGCAAGCCTTTCCAGATAGTCCATGGCATCCGGGGAGGTGCGGGAAAGTCCCGTAGCCAAAAGCTCCTCCAGAAATGCCCTCATCTGTCCTGCCGCATCCCGCACTCTGGACATGTCTATGACAGGGCCTTCCCCGTCCCCGGCGCTCTGCAGCATGTCCAGCCCCTCCTTCGTCAGGGTCTTGGCTTCCAGCTGGCACCACAGCATAGCGGCAGCCTTGTGCGCGCACAGCTCCTTTTTATGGCATGTGCAGGAAGAATACTCTAAGGGCGACAACAGCTTCACCACGATTTTTTCCGAAAATTCCTGCAAGGGCAGCTCCACGGTGATCACAGACGAATACCTTATCTTTGGCTGAATGCCCGCCGCGGCCAGATTCACGAAGTTCTGCTGCTGACGGGTTCCCAGAGCCTTCTTTAAGGCCGTCAAGGGATATGCCGCCACCTCTCTGGCAAGGGCCTCCCCCTTACCCTCCTGCAGGCGTATTCCCTCTTGGGAATCCTTCCCGTCCTGAGGATTGGATCCGCAGGAAGCATCCTCCTCCACGAACCGCGGATATGGGGATGAATCCTCTCCCCCGCTCCCGCCGGTCTCCTGTACGCTGCCCTGCGAGCCTGCTTCCCCCTTCGGGGCAGCCTCTTTCCGGCCCCCTGACTCCCCCTCCGGAGCACTGCCTTCCTGACCGCCTGACTCCCCCTCCGGAGCACTGCCTTTCTGGCCGTCTGACTCCCCCTCCGGGGCAGCCCCTTCCTGCTGCCTCATACAGCTCTCCCGCAAGACCAAAATAGCCTGCACCACATGGCGGCACATGCTTCTGGAGGGACAAGTGCATTTGCTCTCCCCAAGGGGGAAACGAACCGTCACCGTCTCCTCTCCCACCTTCACGGAGGCTTCCTCACCCACCTCTCCGATCTGGGCCGCCACCTCTTCTTTATCTTTATAGGCCCGCTTGACAATGCCCTTGTTGCTTAAGCCCACAAGGTAATCATCGTCAATGTCCTCCAGTCTATCCTTCCAATCCATCCTCAACCCCTCGCATACTCCCGTTTGACCTTCCAATGCTATCCGCCGATGATATTCCCCATCCACGCCGCCAGATCCTCCGGGGTCATGGCTCCCACAAAGGCTCCCATGGCCGCCATAGCCGACGCGGCGTTTCTGTCATAATTGGGATTTGCATCCATGTCCAGAGCGGTCAGCACCACAAGCTTTGCGCCGCTTTCTATGATTCCTCTGGAAGCGGCGTACATCCTCTGGTATCCCCCTCCCTCGTACAGATCCGTCACCAGCACCACCATGGTCCGGAAGGGAAAGTCGATAAGGCCCTCGCAGTACTCCAGCGCCCCTGCGATATTGGTTCCGCCTCCCAGCTGGACGCTCATCAGCGTCTCCACCGGATCCTCCACATAGCCGCTCAGATCCACCACATTGGTGTCGAATATCACCAGCTTCGTGTCCAGCATGGGCAGCTTTGCAAATATCCCCGCCATGATGGCGCTGTGAATCACGGAATCCAGCATGGAACCGCTCTCGTCCACACAGATGATCACCCGCCATTGATTGTACTTCTTCATACGGGCGTTGAAATACACATTCTTCAATATGATCTGCCGGCTCTCCTGATCGTAGTTCTTCAGATTCATGCGGATGGTCTTCCTCATGTCCAGATTTCTGGCAGACTTCACGGGGCTGCTGGCGTTGCGGTTGATCCGCCCGAAAAAGGAAATCCTGATCTCCTGCTCCAGCTTCCTTGCGATCTCCTCCGCCACCTTCCTCACGATATCTCTGGCCAGAGTCAGCACCTCTCCCTTCATCATGTGCTTCAGCTCCAGAATGGTCTTCAGCAGCTCCTTGTTGGGCTCCAGCTTCCTGAGCACCTCCGGATCCGTCAAAAGCTCCGTCATGTTGTACTTTTCCAGCGCATGTCTCTCCAGAATCTCCACCGTCCGCTTCGGAAACAGCTTCTTGATCTGGCGGAGCCAATGGGGCACGGTGAGTCTGGAGCCCTCTCTGCCTCCTTTTTTGTCTTCACGGACCTCCTGATCCTCCCCATACTCTCTGGAATACAGATAGTCCAGCACATTCTCCATTTCCATGTACTGGACATTATTTGAGGAAAAGGAAATCTGTCCCTCCGCATATTTCCCCAGCACAAGCCTCCACCTGTTCAGCAGCTCCTGCTCGTCAGCCATCTTCCCACCCCCTAATTTCGTTCACATCCCTTCTCCTGACTCCGGCGCCCCTATCCTCAGGTTTTGCTGCGGACATACTCATCCACCTCTTTTCCATAGGAATACCACTGGGGCAGTACCTCCGGCATATCCAGAATGTTCCTGCCGCCCTTGCCGTGGAGCCTCGCTGCTCCGGCGGCGATCTTGTCTATCTCTCTGGGGGTAAAATAGGCGAATGCCATTCTCAGCTCCGGCAGAAGCTCCATGAATTCCTCCTCCGTGACCCTGCCGTAGAATTCGTCCAGCATCTTCAGAAAGTCTTCCCCTATGAACACCAGATCCCTTGCGGTATAGAAAAGCCCCTTGAAAAACTGTGCCGTGTGGAGCATCTGTTCCTTCGTCCCCAGCAGATACCCTCTGCAAACCGCCTCCACCTCCGCCGCGGTCTCTCTGCCGCTGCCGTAGAGAATGCCCCGGATGCACCCGTCCAGACCCGAATGGATCTCCCTATCCTGACACATTTTCGCCAGAGCGTCGTAATAGGCCTCCTTCTCCTGCCCGTACTGGCCCGATTCACGCCCGGTCAGCTGGTAGAGAAGCTTCAGGGCATCCATGCACTGGGTCAGATCCTCGTCCTTTATCCTTGTCATGGAGGGCAGCAGCGCCACCAGCTTCCTGCAGCCCAGCTGAATCAGGCCGCCGAATTCCATACGAGAGTCGTACAGCGTCCCCAGCTCCTCCATCATCATCAAGGACTTCAGGGCCTCAGCCAGAGAATAGAAGGAGGTATCCGTCATCATCAGCTGATGCACCCTGTCATAGGCAGGCTGCAGCTGCTCCTCCAGCCCCATCTCGAACACACGGGTCAGCAGCAGGGCGCTCTCCTTCGCGTCCAGCTCCTTTTTCAGCTCCTCCTTCACCAGCCCCATGGCGGCCTCCTCTATGGTGGCCCCGTAGACGGATACATCGATGAGCGCCGAGTTCACCTGCGCATTCCACTTGTACCTCCAGATCTCCCTCATGAGATTCTTGTCCTTTTTCAGCTGAAGGTTGGGCCCCTTCATCTTTCTGGCAAAAGAGGTGTCCAAAAACAGCATACGGTTGAAGAACATGCTCTCCCGCCGATGCTTTTTGTTTGAGAAGATGGACAGTGTGGCGTCCGTCTCCAAAGTTGACTTCACCTTCAGGCCGAAGGTCTTGCACTGGGCCTCAAAGTCATGGAGAATGGGCGGCACGTCCGCCTCGCTGCAAAGGGCCCCCATGGAGTTCCCCGTCATATGCTTTCGCAGGATCCTCACGGGTGTGTCCGAGCCGAGGTTGTACTCTCCTTTCACAAAGGACCCCAGCACAGCGTCAAGAAGCTCATAGGCTCCCGGCTCTCTCTTGCCCCGAAGCTGTGCCAGCCCTCTTGCCATGGAGCAGGCGCAGATCTCGTCATAAGTAGAGAGATACCCCTCCTTGCGCCGGGTCTCTTTGCCCGCCGCCACGATCATATCCAGCACCGCATCCCCGTAGGGCATGGACGTCTCCTGCAGCCCCTCCCAGATCCTCTGGTAGAAGCCGGGAAAAGGCATTCCGCTGGCATATCCGTTCAGAGCGTCCGCCGCCTCCATGGAATAGGGCATCAGATAGACCCCCTGATCCTTCTTTGGAATCTTCAAAACAGCGGGGCCATCGCTGCTTTTGGCTCCGACGACGCTCTTTTGGGCGTCCTGCTCTTTCGGTTCGCCCCCCTTTTCTGCAGAAGGGTCTTCCGTGGGTTTCCCGTCGTCTTTGTCCTCCGGCTCCAATCCCCCGCAGCGCACCTTTGCCCCTGCCTTTTCCAGCAGTCCCTTCAGCCCCGGCGTGTGGAAGCCCCCCGTCACTGCCAGCACCACGCCGTCCTCCGGCAGCCCGGCTGCATGCTCCAGAATCCTGTCCGCCATGAACCGCTCTCTGGCAAGGCAGCCGTCCTCCTCCAAGGATTCCGGCGGCGTGTTCTCTCTGGCCAGCCTGCAGTAGGTCAAAAGATGGGAAAACCACTTCCCGCTCTCCTCCCCAAGGCCTCCCAGCTCAAAATACTTCTCCCAGAACTCGTCGAAGCTGCGCAGCCCCGTCCTCTCACAGAGTTCCTTTAAGTACTGGTTTCTGGAAAGCAGATAGTCATCGTTGTAGTTGTTCTTCTCCTCGTCCCTCTTTAAAAGCCCCTTCCCCTCTCTGGACGCCGCCAGAATGTCGCCGTAGGGCAGATCCACGAAAGCCGTGGGAATTCCCAGACCATGCCCCGCCCGCAGCGCGGCCAGCTCCGGGGAATAGTCCAGAAAAGGATAATAGCATCTATAATGCTCCTTCTCCTCCGAAAGCCGGGCGGTGGAATCATGGTAGGAATAGTATATGGCAAAGGGGGCCTTGGTCTCCTGATGCACCATCACCGGGATCAGGGAATTGGCATTGTCCGGCCCCTCCACCAGAATCACGGAGGGCCCAAGCCGCTCTATGGTTCCGGCCACATGGAAGGCGCAGGCCGGACTGTGGTGCCGGACGGGCAGCAGCACTATCTGAGCCATTTTCTGGCCTCGTAATACTCTTTCCATAATCCACCCTCTTTGCTGCTCTTATCCTTGATGACCGTGTTGAAATATCCCTTCACCTTTTCCAGATCGTCCTTATTCTCCTTGGACACTGCCCCCACCAGATTCTGTACCAGACTCTCCATGCTCAGGTGGCCGTCGCCGTAATAGTATCCCGTGATCATGGCCTGATAGAACACTGACACCGCCTCCGCCGTGCTCATCACCGCCGAGGGCTTGTCGATTCTATGGCCGTAGCTGGAGACTCCCTCCCGCAGCTCATGGTAAGTGGAGGCAAGGATCTCCGCCACATCCTCATCGGCCTGCATCTGAATATGGCTCTCCTGCGCCAGCTTGTTCACCTCGTTCAGAATAATCCGCTTCTCCATGGCCGCCTCTCTCACCGGCATTACCGTCTCGAAGTTGAAACGCCTCTTTAAAGCGCTGCTCATCTCGTTCACGCCCTTGTCTCTGGTGTTTGCGGTGCCGATGACGTTGAAACCCTGCTTTGCGAACAGAAATCCGCTGTCTCCCAGCTCCGGCACATTCAGCACCTTGTCGCTTAAGACGCTGATGAGGCTGTCCTGAATTTCCGCCGGGGTTCTGGTGATCTCCTCGAATCTGGTCAAAATCCCCTTTTCCATGCCCACATACAAAGGCGCGGGCACAAGAGCCTCCCTGCTGGGCCCCTTTGCCAGCAGCAAAGCATAGTTCCAGGAATATTTGATCATATCCTCAGTGGTTCCTGCCGTACCCTGAATGGTATTGGTGCTGACCCCGCTGATAGCTGCGGAGAGCAGCTCCGACAGCATGGTCTTGGCAGTGCCCGGCTCCCCCACCAGCATCAGCCCTCTATTGCCCGCCAGCGTCACGATGCAGCGCTCCACAAGGGCGTCGTTCCCCAAATACTTCTTTTCGATGAAGTATTCCTTTCCTCCGTAGACCACGGGCTTGGGGCTGCCCAGAATGAACGTCCGCACCGCCTTGGGGGACATCTGCCAGTTTTCCGGCTTATATCCCGTATCCGTGGCCTTTAGAGCCTCCAGTTCCTCCCGATACCGCACCTCCACCGGAGGCTTGATGAATTCCATGTTTTTTTGTTCCATGACCTTACCTCTTTTCTCTATGCCTTTTCTCTTTATCGTTTTTATCATCTAATGGTTATATGGCTTTTTGCTGCACGTTACCCTATCTTTATGCGCCCAAACCCTGATTTTTTCCTGAAGTTACTTCTATTATAATTACATTTTGCTACAATAGCAACCCATTTATCTCCAAAGAAAGTATTGCGAAGAAAGGCCCGATGTGCAATAATAAGTCGAGAGGTTTTTTTGCCTCCCATTAATCGCCGTTTTGGCAGCATAAAGAGGATTTATCATATGAATGACAATCAACATTCCAGCAGTACCGGAGAGCAGATGAAGGACGCTCTGGCGGATGCCCTGCGAAGCGGGGACTTCAAGCATCTGAACGATCTGGTGAGCCAGACCGTCATCAATACGGTGAACGAGGTCAAGAGGCAGGTGGCTTCTAAGACTGAGGCGGGCCATCCCCCGCATCAGAATCCTCCCCCTTTTGGTTCGGGGCCTAACGCAAACGTACCCCCGCCGAATCCCCAGATAAGAAGATCCATACCCATGCCCCCGCCCTTTGTCCCTCCTGTATGGCAGCAGAGAATGCAGGAGCGGGAACAGCAGCGCCTGCATCAGCAGGAGTTCATAAATCAGCAGAGAAGGTCGGAAAGGCTCATCGCCTCCGCCCGGTTCAAGAGAACCGGAAGCGTATCCGGTGTCTTGTATCAGGTATTCGGGGGGATCGGTCTGGGCATCACCGGACTTGTCACCTTCATCCACCTAATCGCAATTTTGACGGAAGGCTACATCACCTTTGGGGGCTTTATCGTAAACCTGATGTTTCTGGCCGGATTCTTCGGCATGATCCGTCTGGGCATCTTCCAGAAAAGACGGCTGAGGCGCGCGGAGCGCTACATCCAGCTCTGCGGGGAGAAGCGTTTCGCAGGAGTGGATGAGCTGGCCAGAGCCACGGGAAGAAGTCCCGGTTTCGTCAAGAAGGATCTGCAGCGTATGCTGGAGCTGGGCATGTTCCCTGAGGGCCATCTGGATCAGGCCGCAGCCTGCTTCATGCTGGACGATACGGTCTATAGGCAGTACTTAGCGGCGGAAAGCGGGCGTATACAGCGAGAGCAGGAGAACCGCCCCGCCCCGGAACCTCAGGAGCGCCCGGAGGCTCCTGCCGCCACTCCCGCGGAAGAGGCCGAGCTGGATGAAATGATGACGGAGGGAACGGAGTTCATCCGCAAGCTCAGGGATCTGAACGACAAAATCTCTGGGGAGACCATCTCCGCCAAGCTCTTCTGTCTGGAAAACCTGCTGAAGGACATTTTCGATGGCGTCAGAATGCATCCCGACCAGAGGCATCAAATGCACAAGCTTATGAGCTACTATCTCCCCACCACTTTGAAGCTGGTGGAGGCCTATGAGGAATTTGACCGGGTCAGCGCACCGGGGGAGGACATCATCAAGGCCAAGGCGGAAATTGAAAATACTCTGGACACCATCAATGACGCGTTCCGGGAACTGCTGAACAAGCTCTTCCAGCACGCCGTATTCGACGCCACCACCGATGCCCAGGTGCTGAAGACCATGCTGGCCCGAGAAGGGCTCATGCGGGAGATGGACTTCGCCACCGTAGGCAGAGAATGAGCATTGACGTAACCGCGCTAAGCCCGCACATAACAACAATAAACATATGGAGGACAAGTAAATGAGCGATAATTTGGACGAGATGTTAAAGGAAGCCCCTACTCTGACCCTTTCTCCTTTTACAGAAGAAACACCTGCGCCGGAACTGCCGACCGTGAAGGAAGAAGCGCCCAAGGCGCCTGAGATGGTGCTGACTCCGGCAGAGCAGAAGATGGTAGACGACTTCGCCGCCCAGATCGACATCACCAACACCCAGCTGGTGCTGCAGTACGGCGCCGGCAGCCAGAAGAAGATCGCGGACTTCTCGGAGAACGCCCTGAGCAATGTGCGCACCAAGGACATGGGCGAGATCGGCCAGATGCTCACCGATGTGGTGGCGGAGCTGAAGGATTTCAACGACGACGAGGAAGAAAAGGGCTTTCTGGGATTCTTCAAAAAGACCAGCAACAAACTGGAGAACATGAAGATCAAATATGACAAGGCCGAGAGCAACATCAACAAGATCTGCAAGGTCATGGAGGACCATCAGGTGACGCTGCTGAAAGACGCAGCCATGCTGGACAAAATGTATGAGCTGAACCTGAACTATTTCAAGGAACTCTCCATGTACATTCTGGCGGGCAAGCAGAAGCTGGAGCAGGCCAGAAACGTGGAGCTGCCCGCCCTTCTGGCAAAGGCGGAGCAGAGCCAGCTGCCCGAGGACACTCAGGCGGCAAACGATTATGCCTCCATGTGCGACCGCTTTGAAAAGAAGATCTACGATCTGGAGCTCACCAGAACCATCTCCATGCAGATGGCTCCCCAGATCCGCCTGATCCAGAACAATGATACCGCCATGTCGGAAAAGATCCAGTCCACTCTGGTAAATACCATTCCTCTGTGGAAGAGCCAGATGGTCATCGCCATAGGCTTGAGCCATTCCAGCGATGCCGCCAAGGCCCAGAAGGAGGTCACCGACATGACCAACGCACTGCTGAAAAAGAATGCGGAGACTTTGAAGGTGGCTACCATCGAGACCGCCAGAGAGAGCGAGCGGGGCATCGTGGACATTGAGACCCTCACCGCCACCAACAAGACCCTGATCAGCACTCTGGACGAGGTGCTGAAGATTCAGGAGGACGGACGGGCCAAGCGCAGAAGCGCAGAGCAGGAGCTGGTGCGCATTGAGGAGGAGATGCGCCAAAAGCTCCTGACGGTGAGCCGCAGCGGCAGAAGCGCAAATGCATAAATCCGGTTTTATCCATATTCCATTTCCATAAGCAAACCCCGTACACAAGTCAAAAGTGTACGGGGTTTTTTAAGCGGCACATACCGCCCTTATGGTTCAGCCGTTCTTATTCATAAATCACCGTACAAATGGTATTACCGCCCACATTCACATACACACACTCCCCCTCTTCCGTCAGACAGACGGGAATCGCCTTTTCGGTGGTATTCAGCAGCACCGCCGCACGGCTGCCGTCAGGATTCACAAAGACCACCGTCTCCAGACCCGCCGTATAGCAGCTTGCCGTGACCCGTCTTGCGCCGGGCATCACATATCTGCTGAACTGTCCGATGTAATAATAGGAGAGACGCTTCTCTATGCCGCCCTTCCCGTCGCACATGATGGGAGCCGCGCAGAAATTCCCCACATGATTGGGACCGCCCTGAACATTCAGCAGAAGATTCCAGTCAAAATACGCTTCCATGCCCGCTTTCAGGTTTCCAAGGATGTCATGGGCATACATCTGGGCCTTCTGCACCTCCCCGGAATCCGCGAACCGGGAGTACTCAACACAGCCTTCCGTAAAAAAGATCCTCTGCTCCGGAAAAGCCTTCTTCACCGCCTCCACTGCCTCAAAATGATCCCCGGTATACCAGTGCATGGCTACGCCGCTGACGGCGTCCCGGCAGCCCGGCACCTGAAAACTGCCCTTGGCCCTATGGTACATATTCTCCTTGTTGTGATCCCAGATAAAGATCTCGATCTCTCCCAGACCTGCGGCCTCCAGAGCAGGCTTAAGGAAATCCACCACAAATTCCCCTTCCTCCTGCGCAGTATAGATGCAGGAGTCCCAGGTCTGCACCGCCTCCGGCTCGTTCTGCACTGTCAGATACTTTACCGGCAGGCCCTCCTTTTTCAGCTCCAGCAGATACTTTACATAATAATCGGCCCAGAGCTTCCTATAGCGCTCCAGCAGCTTTCCCCCATGGTTCATCTCGCCGTTCGTCTTCATGTACGCGGGAGGCGACCAGGGAGATACCAAAATACCGAAGCCTTCCGCCCCTGCCCGCTCCATGGCCTTTTTTACCAGAGGTATGATCTGTTCCCTGTCATGGGAGATGTCAAAGGAATGAAGATCCTCGTCCCCCTCCTCCACATAGGCATAATTCCCCAGTCCAAAATCGCAGCTGTTCATGTGAACCCGTCCAAGCACATACCGCAGACCGCCCTCTCCGAAATATCCCTCCAGCAGCTCTTCTCTGGCCTCCGGCGAAAGCTCCCAAAAGCTCACTGCCGAAGCCTCCGTAAAAGCTCCTCCGAAGCCCTCGATCCTCTGCTCCAAAAGCTCAGGGTAAACCCTCACCATATGCATGGCGTCCGGCCGGCAGGATACCTCCTGTACCTGCTCCTCCCAGAATTTCTTTTGTCCCCAGTCCGTGGTGACCGTTCTTACATTTTTCATATCCATCCCCTTCCGCCTGCTTCGGCAGACATTCTCTTAATCATGGTGACGCACCCTTTTCCTATAATCCTTGGAGCGTCAGTCCTCCGAAAAACTTTTCAGAGCGCTTCAGCGCGCTTTTGCTACTTCAGATATGCGTCGATCCGGGAAATCTCCCCGTTTCTAAGCTTCACCGCCAGCTCTTCCCCCACGGAGTCCCCCTGCACCTCATGGCGCTTTCCGTTCTCCAGAAGCGTCATGGAATACACCTTTGCACCGTCGGCGCCATAGGTATTTTTACCGCTCTCATTGTGGTAAACCACCCTGCAGCAGCCGCAGAGGGTAAACCCGGCCTCGCAGGAATCATCGAAGTAGTCCGCCCTCAGCCGGGGCGCAAGGGTAAATGTGAGCCTGCCCTCCTTTTGCCCGAAACCGCCCTCCCCCAGAAACATGGAAATCCATATGGAGAGCATCTCCACAGTGGAACCGGAAAGTCTGGACACAAAGCCCTGTCCATGGACGGAGCTGTCAGGATTGACGCTGGAGGCCAGAAAAGAAGAATTCTCCAGAATGCTTCTCCCATAAACCTCCGGCTTCTGGAAGGGAATCAGCGCATCCTCCGCAGCCTCGTAAAATTCGTCATAGAGCCCGGCCTTCAGCATCCCGTAAAAGTACTTGTACTCCATATGCAAAAATACGCTCTCCCGCTCCAGCCAGCCGGGCGTAAATGCCCTGATGCGGCCGTTTTCCATGGACATGTTCTCAATGGATCCGGAAGTTTTGTACATTTTAAGCTTTTTATCATAAATATCCGTCCTCTTGATCCGGGCACACATTTCTCTGGCCCGCTGCCTGTCTTCCTTTCCGCAAGCCGCCAGCATTCTGGCCGGGCCTTCCAGAAATCTGGGAACCGGCGTCATCCGGAAAGACTTCACCCGCACCCCCGGCATTCCGTAAGGGCTGATTCTGGGACTCTTGTCCTCATTCAAAAGCTCTTCGTATTCCTGCGCCTCATAGGTGAAGTAGGTGGGCATGATCCCTTCTCCAAGCTCCATGGCTCTGGCCACCCCACGATCCAGCTTTCTTTGGAAGGCTTTAAGTATCACATAAAATTCCTCAAAAGATACCTCTTCCCTCTCCCCGCTGACCCCAAGCAAAACCTCCTGCCGAAAGGCCTCCCGAAGACCCGCCACCTTATCCCAATAGTCGAAATCGCTATGGCCCTCCTGAAGCGCGCCGTAGATGTCCCTCATGAACCGGGCCAGTTCTTCCGGCAGCTCCTGAGGGGCACTTTTGTCCGCCGCCCGGGCACTTGTCTCCTCCCCAAGGAAGTCCACCAATCTCTTCAGCTCCAGAGTCTCCGGCATACCGCTGCCGAACAGCCCCGGCAGGCCGTTCATAGCGTCGTTCCAGCCCGGCTTGCCGCCCTCCATCTCCACTCCCAGACCATGAGAGTCCAGCAGGGCAAACTTATTGATAACCAATGTCATAAGCTTGCCGAATAGGTTCACGGTCACCTTGTTACCTTCCCTATCCTTCAGCCAGTTGGTTCCCTGTGCCTGAAAGCCCGGTCTGGCCGCCTTCTCCTGACTGTGGTACACGGCTCCGTATTGGCGGATTTTTCCCTTATTGTTTACATAAGTGTCCCTTCTGGGCCTCACCGCTCCCACGCTGTCATAAAATCCGTAATCCCCTCTCCCATACAGCAGCTCCTGCTTTTTGTCCGGATAAACAGAAAGATAATTCTCGATCAGATCCAGATTGTAATCCCAATGGTCGCTCCAGTAGCCTTCCCCGAAGCCGGCTTCGATCTGCTCCTTGGCCAGAGACACAAGCCCTTCCACCAGCTCCTCCTCGCTGCCTGTGACCTTCAGCTGGTATCTTGCAATGGTATTGGGAATCTGCCCCGGCGTAAACGGCCCCCTAAGGATCCCGGCAATTCTTCCCTCCGGATCCTCCACATGTCTCTCCGCCAGATTAAGCGCCGCCTCCTTGTCCCCCTCCTCCAGACGGAAGGTGCAGGGGCGGATCTCCAGCGGATTGTAGCCGTCTATCTGGATCAGGCTGTAGAAATGATGCACATTGAAATCACCGATGGCAGGACAGAAAAACACGTCGTTGCGGCGATTCTGACACACATCCCGGTAATTGCCGTTGCCCTGCGAATAATATTCTCCCGCAATGGAAAAGAAATTATAGTCTCTTTCCGGATCCCCGTGCTTCCTGCTGAAGAGATGCACCACCGCAGGCTGTTCCCCGGATCCTATTACATAAGGATACCCTCCCCGGAGGAAATTGTCCAGATAGCACTGCTCCATATATTGGTCGAACAGCGGATTCGCCGTCTTTGTCCATACATCCTTTGTGAAGGAGGCCATCAGCTCCCTTGCCTGAACGAATTTCTCCTGACCGTAGCCGGGCGCGCAGAAAGCCGCCGCCTTTTCGTTCAGCAGCCCCAGAGAGGACACAAAGCCCCCATAAGCCGTAAATTCCAAGCTTTCCCCTCCTTGAAGCCGCGCCTCCACGGGCACAAAGCCGCAGGGAATCTTGTTTGCGAAGCACTGCCTGCGCTCGGTCACTCCTGCCATCCCCTCCTCCAAAAAGGTCACGGCAGTAACCATAGAATTGTCGCAGCCAAAAATGACATTTTTGTCATATAGGATCCGCTGGAGCTTTCCGTCTCTCACCGCAAGGTAGAAATAGCCTCCCTCGATCTCCGACACCTCCGCCGAGTCGTCGCTGGAAGCCCGCATGGTGAACAGCGGCGCGTTTTCCTCTATGTTTTTGATATCCGCCCAGCTCTTGAAAAGATTGGACATTTCCTTATATTGTCCGTTCTGAATTCCGTAGGGGATGATCTGCGCCATGCCGTCGAGAATCTCCAGCTCATGGGGACAAGAATCCCGATTCTCCACCCGCACCTGCCGCATCAGGGCCCCGATGCTCTCATTGGGAAGAATACAATATCTCACCGTGATTTTTAACCCATGGCTCTCCTCACAGACGGAAAACACATTCTTCTCGATCTCCATGCGCCTTACCGCCTCAGGCTCATAAGTGCAGAAGGGCTCGAAATATTCTCCGTCCACCCGGACAAAGGTCCGAAATCCCTTGACAGGCGTGTTTTCATAGGCCGTGTTGGCAGGATTGAATTCCATACAGGCATTGCCCTTATTGTGGATGCCGAAGCTGTTGATTCCCTGCCCCCGATTGGTGTAAAAGGACCAGACCGGAATTCCCCGAACCCCCGCCAGCCCCGGCAGAAAGCTGGAGAATGCCGGCATCCTCGTATAATCCTCTATAATAAATTTGTCTCCCGACAGTGTGTAATTACCCATATCCCGTTCCTTTCCCAAGCTGTTTGCTTTTCAAAGCCTTTTGTTTTTCAGGCTTGCCCCTCCATAAGGCGCTTACTCGCCCGTGATGCCCGTATTTTCGATTCCCTGAATAAACTGCTTCTGGACGAACACATACAGCAATAATAGGGGCATAATGGAGATCAGCGTGGCAGCCATTTTGTATGCCTTGTTCAGCTTGAAAGCGCCGCCCTGAGCCGATACCATGGTGCTGAACTCGCTGTTGAACATGTTCAGCTTGGAGGGCAGCAGCTCGATATTGCCACGCAGCAAAGTGCCCGTGACATAAGTCTCGTTCCAGTTCCACACAAAAGAAAACAAGAATACCACCAGAAGCGTCGTAGCCGACATCTTCACCACAATGAACCAGAATATTTTCAGGGAAGAGGCACCGTCGATCTGGGCCGCCTCGTCCAGCACTCTGGGGATCATGTTGAATGCCGTGTAAAAGATGAGTATCAGCACGGTGGAATACACCCCCTGCCCCAGCAGAGCCATGGACGTCTGGGGGATGGCCGTGCCGATGAGCTGCAGCGCCGTGGCGTCCTGCACGGACACAAACATCATCAGTCTGGGAATCATGGTCACGGGAGTGGGAATGATAAAGGCCAGCACAATCATCACAAACCAGAATTTCTTGAATTTGAACTCATATCTGGAAAGCGCATAGCCCGTCAGGGCGGACACCAGCGTCTGGGCCAGCGCCATGCCGCCGGACCAGAGAATGGTGTTTCGCAGAGTAGGTCCCACCTTCAGTACCGTGCCCGCCACCTGCAGATTGTTCAGGGACAGATTCTTCGGTATCCATGTAACTGAAGGGTCGATGATGTCAGCCGATGACATAAACGTCTTTGCTATCATCTCAAAGATCGGCTCCAGATAGACAAAGCCCACACAGATCAGCACAAAGTAGATTGCCCCCTTTGCGGCCGTGTTCCTCCACCACTTCAGGTTATGCTTCTGTTTTATCTTTATTTTTGCTTTCGTATTTGCCTTCTTTTCCGCTTTCACATGAGTCTTCGCTTTCGCATTCATACCCTCACCTCCTTACCAGATATCCCTTCTCTTGGGCTGCTTTTCCCTAAAGACCAGACAGGCCGCCCCGATCACCAGCAGCACCACGATACAGTAGACCCAAGAATAGGTGGCGGCGAATCCGAAGCCGCCGTTGGTGTTGTTTGTCGCAGTCTTGATCAGCGAATAAATGGCACTGGTGTCGTAGGTTCCCAGCTGGGCGATGGTAAAGATCACCGCCACCAGCGCAGTAGGCTTGATCATGGGAATCGTAATCTTCCACAGAATCTGCCATTCGTTTGCCATGTCGATCTTGGCTGCCTCATACAGAGAGCTGTTGATCCGCTGGAGGCCGCTGACAAACAGCACGATGGGAATCCCCGTAAACCATAGAATCATGGTCAGCTGGTCAAAGACACCCTCCATGAACAAGGCGATCCTCGGGGAATAGCTGCGGATCATGTTCAGTATGAAAACCCCCTCATATCCGTTGTACAGCCCCTGAGCCGCCTGCACGGTCTCCTCCGCCTTGTCCAGAATCTGGCTCATGACGGGGCCCGACATGATGATCACGGGCAGGAAATAGATGGTCCGCATAAGCCCCTTGCCCAACTGAATCTTATTCAAAAGATATGCCATCACAAAAGAAACCACCAGAATGACAAAGGTATAGGGAATCACCATGCCCAGAAAGGACCCCAGCGCCGGAACAAACTCCGTGTTCCGGAAAAACGCCGTATAATAATTGCTCCAGCCTGCGAAGGTGATATCGTACCCCGTGACATTGGTGCTCACATTGCAGAAGCTCAGTGCAATGGTGGCCCCGAAGGGGAATAGGGTAAACAGGACAAAGCCTGCGATCCATGGCGCCATAAAGGCGTAGCCAAGCCGGTTCTGGCGCTTTTCATAACCCTTCGTGCGCCCGCTTTTCGTGGGTTTTTCCTTCTTATCCGCCATCCTCCGTCACTCCTTTCCCGCAACTGCCGCGCTCTGAGGCGCCACAGTCGTCCCCTGATAGGTCACTTCGTTCTCCGTATAGTTGACGATCACATATCTGGTCTCGCCGCCTCTGCGGTAGGTGTTGATGACCACGCCGTCCTCCGGAACGGCTCTGTCCATCCAATCAAAATCCCATACCTGACTGAGGATTTGGTTGATCTGTCCGTACACCGTCCCAATGAGATCCTCGTACAGAGCATACTCCGTGGAATAATAGTTTGCCGAGAAGGTATCCCCCAGCTTGTAGGAGGGCTCTTTCGACAGAATGAAGGACGGATATACATTGTAGTCAATCATTCTCAAAATGCAGTCCTGAGTATAGAAAGAGAAATTTGCATAGGGCGCATACATCTCCATGGTTCCGTGGAGCACCATCTGAAGGAAGGGCACCGTGTCCGTCTCAAAAATAAACTGGGAGCTTCCCACGGGAGCCTGCAGATAGCGGTCCGTATATTTCCACAGATAACTGTTGGGGTTCTCCAGATTCAGCTTCGTCTCCTGCCGGATCTCCTCCAAGGTGTTCCTATACAGCTCCACGCTCTCCGTGAGGCTGGTGACCACGCCGTCCCGGCTCCAGTGGGAAGTGAGCACATGGGGCATCTCGGCCAGAGTCAGGCTTGCGGAAAAATCCGATGTTCTTTCCGCCAGCAGCTTTGTCCATTCCGCCGTCTTCTCAGGGGTGGCATAGCTGAATAGGGACTCCGGCACATTCTCCGGAAGGATGGCGCTCTTGTCAATGCTTAAATACCAGTTGCTGATGCATTTTACGGCCGTATTGTAATAGCTCACCATCTCCTTGTTCACAGACACCGTGTTTCGAGACAGGGAGACGTCCACTCCCCGCTCCCCAAAGTCCTGAATCAGCCTTTTGAAATCCCTCTTGCTGCCTATAGCTCCGGAAAATTTCAGCTTATAGGGCTTGGAAAGGCTCTCCCCGCCCTTCTGCCATCCGATGAGGCCGGAGCTGATATTGGTGATCCCCTTGGCCATCACCTGATCCAGAATCTCCTCCACATCCTCCACAGAGGTCATCTCCACCTGCGTGTTCCCCACAATGCCGCTTTTGGAATCCGCCATGATGAAGTCCAGCCTGATAGGGATATCTGCCCCCCCGCCCTGCTCCGGCAAGGTCAGCTCTCCCCTATTCAGCAGGAATTCCCTATACACTCTGGCCATGCCCGTATAGTCTGCGGGGGCCGTGCCGTCGCTGCCGTCCCCGAACAAAAAAGCGTAGGTCATGTGGATGTCATAATGGTAAATCTCGTCCATCTGCTTGAAAAAACCGCTGCCCTGCTCGTCATACAGCTGGTAATAATTCACATTCAGCTCAAATCTGGGATAGGCCCATGTGTATGTGGTGGCCTTGGTGCCGTCCGGATTCACAATGATGTCCATATACTCGGCGCCCTGATTGGCCCATGCCGCAAAGGCCATCTGGCCGTCTCCGTGGGCGATGCCGAACACCGGCATCACGGGATCCTTCACCGGCACATCATCATAATAGGCGAAGCTGTAATTGGTCTCCGTTGCATAGTCCTTACCGTATACATCGCCCTCATAGGCATTGAATACGGAGGTATTGTCCACAAACCGGATGAGGCTTCCGCAGCCGTCCGGCACAAGCACATATCCGGGCACCCTATAGCTGTCCTTCTTTTCCCACTCCAGCGTCTCCGGGTTCATCACATTCATGCGTCCGCCGCTGGCCCCCAGAAAAGGCGTGATATCGATGGCCGCCAGACTGTTCAGGCCCTCTCCCTCCATTTCCCCGCAGGGAATATAGTAGTCTACGCTTTCCTCCCCCAGAGTGATATATACCTTCATCCCGACCTCCGGCTTCCGAAACCGGACATCCAGACAGTACCTTCCCTCCTCCACCTTGCTCAGCGTGGATTCCGCATCCTTCTCGGATGCCGAGGAAATGTACTTTATCTTGTCGCTGTCATAGTACTCCAATGTGATCAGGGAGTTTGCGATGCCCACATAGGTGCTGTTTAGATCGTCGGGATAGCTTTCCGCAGCCGCCAGAATCTCCTCCGGGGAGGCTCCCGCTTTCTCCAGAGCCTTCACCGCATCCTTCACATCCCCGGAAAAAGGCAGATCCGCGCCGGTCTTCACATAGTATCCGGTCTGCTTATCCACGACGGCAAGGACGTCCCTATCCTCCCGCCAGTAATATTTCACCGTTCCCGTCTCCAGCAGCAGCTCGTATTCCTCATAGTCTTCTGGCTCGTATTCCGCCCTCTCCGGAACCGTCTTGGTATCCCGGCTGGTAGCCACATAGGCCTGGGCCCGGACAGGCGCAAGCCCCATTCCGCAAACCCCTATCAAGCCCAAGGCAATCCATTTGTTTCTTTTCCCGCTCTTAAAAAACATTCTGGATCATCTCCTTTCCGACGGAAGCGAGGAAGGTGTACAGGCTGTTCCACATGATGGAAATAATGATGCCGATCACCGCCACAATGATCATGAATACCACCGTCAAAACAATGCTCTTCACCGTCTCCCCGAAAGTATAGTCATGTACTGTCTGAAGCCCGATAAATATGGTCACGGCGCTCCAGACGATTCCGATGAGCAATACCAGCGTCAGCAGAAACGCTTCGTTGTAGGTCAGCACATAGGACACGCAGGTCACTATAAGCAGCGCGATCATGGCCGGCATGAGTCCGTTGGCCGGAATCATGAATATCTGCTTAAAGGTGCCGTCTCCGTCGTTGATGCTGGTCACCAGATAGTTGCAGACCACAAACAGTCCCAGCAGCGCGAAGAATCCCAGCACGATGGAGCCGATGTCCATGTTCTCCACCTTCACCGTCTGATAGATGAAACCCTTCACCGTCTTAAAGGCCATAAAATCGATAAAGAACAGAAGATAGATCACCGCCGCCGACAGCACGGAGCCCTGCCGGTACTTGCGTATCTCGTAGTAGCAGTCCATGGGATGTCTGGGCGTCTTCAAGGCATAGAGAATGTCCCGCCACACCGGCAGCTTCCCGGATTTTTCTTTCACCTTTTCCCCCACCTTCGCAAGACGTCCGCCCCGCCTCTTATCGATCTCCTTCACTGCCTTCTTCAGGATCAGCAGTCCCAGAACCACCCCCAGAATCATTCCCAGCCACTTCTGGATCCACTCGTTCCGCACCTCCCAGAAGGACTGGGAGTAATATTCCTTGTTGTTTGCCACCCTGAAATGCTCCAGAGACGCCTCATAGTCCTCCGCATGGAGATAGGCCTTCCCCACGCCGTTGTGCGCCAGCACGGACATCTGGTTCAGCTTCAGCACCTGATTCCACTTCTCCATGGCCTCCTCATAGCGCCCTTCCTCATAAAGATTCATGGCCGTATAGACCGTCCGGGCGTATTCGGTGGGCTTGAAGGACTGCAGATAACCCTTGGTGCCGTCCACGGCCCAGATATTCCCCTCCGCATCCACCGCGATGGAGGGCAGGCTGGCAAACAGTCCCGCAATGTCCACCGTGGTCACATAGGAACCGAAGGCAAAGATCTCCTCTCCGCTCTTGGAATAGATATTAATGTAGCCGGCGGCGGAGCAGGTATAGATCAGCCCGCTGTCATCCACATATACATCCGTGAGATTGTCATAGGACCAGACATCCGATTTGAACATATTCCCGCCGTTGGTACTGTGCTTTTTCATGCCGTTGCGGTGGGTTCCGCTGGTGGCGGTATAGACGATTCCGTCCCCGTCCACAAACACATTGGCGAATACCGTGGGATTGATGTCCACCAGATTCGCCAGCTGCGCTCTGGTAAACAGCAGCTGCTGCAGCCTCTGGGAAAAGGTCAGATCCGCATCGTTCACCGCAAAATAGCCCAGAAACTCTCCCGTCTTGGCCAGCTGGATCACGCCATTATAAACGCCCTCTCCGATCAGGTACACGTTTCCGCCGCCGTCCACGGCCACCCGCTTAGGCTCGTAGTTGGTGTCCGCAAAGATGGGGGCGTCCGGTCTGGTGAGCTTGTTCAGCAGATTGAAGTCCTTGTCAAAGATCAGCACTGCCTTGGCTCCCGTATCCGCCACATAGATATCTCCGTTTTCCGTCACGAAGACGCCTCTGGGGCCTGTCAGCTCGCCGCTCTCCAGAATTCCGGCAACACGGCCCGATGATATGTCATATTTTATCACCCGCTTGTTGCCCGTGTCCGCTATGTACAGCATATTGTCTTTGTCGATAAACAGATCCTCCGGGGAGGAAAGGCCCAGCTCCGTCACCGTCTTATCCGGGAGATAGGCGTCCTGAGTCCTCTCCCAATTCTTGTCCTCGTCCGCCGCATAAGTATAGGAGGTGGCCTGATTCGCGCTTGCCCTCATGGGTGTCTGGACGGCAACAAACGCCAGCGATACAAAGAACAAGAGCTTTTTGAGTTTGCCGCTTTTTTTCATCACTTACCTCCTTCCTACTTGATGCCGGAGTGGCTCATGGTATTCATCACCTGCGACTGCATACAGATAAAGATGATTAGATTGGGCAGAAACAGCAGTACGGATGCAGCCGCTGTCATGCCTGCCGCCGCTATGGCGTTGTTGGTGGACAACGAGTTCAGATAATAGGCAAGAGTCCGCATGGTGTCGTTGTTCACATAATTATTGGAAGCCTCCGTGGCCATCCAGACCTGCTGGAAGGTAAGCACGATGGATGTGGCCAGAGCCGGACGAATCAGCGGAACGATGATCTTTCTCACCACGGTGAGCTCCTTTGCGCCGTCCATCACCGCCGCCTCGATCAGGGCGTCCGGAATCTGGTCCGTGAACTGCTTCACCAGAAACAGCCCCACCGGCATGGCCGCCAGAGGCAGCACATGCACCAGCCAGGTATCCGTCAGCTGCAGTCTGGTGATCACCAGATATCTGGAAATAGCCACAGCCGTGGGCACAAACATCAGGGCCAGCTGGTTGATCTCAAAAAGAGCCCCCTTGCCCTTGAAGTTCTTTTTTGCGAATACATACGCGCCCAAGATGGTAATCACCAGATTCAGCGCCACCGTCATCACCGTCACCAGCACGGAGTTGAGCAGATACCGCAGCATGGGCACTCCCGTGGTGCCGGAAAGCGCAAACAGACTCTTGAAGTTGCTCATGGTGGGATTGCGCGCTATGATATGGGGCGGAAATGCGAACAGCTCCCCCAGAGGCATAAATGCACGGTTGACCAGCATGACCACGGGCAGGATCATAAACAATGCCAGCGGAATCAGAACGGCGTAAAACTTGATCTGTCCCGTGGAAAAATTTCTCGGATTGATGCGGGCCCCCTGAAAGTCGCCCCGTCTTTGTTTCCTCTTTTTCATTGCCACACCCCCTGCTTACTCTTTATCGCCGAACAGCCGGCCCGCCACCATATTGAAGCCGTACACCACCAACAGCAGCACTACGGAAATCGCTGCGGCGTACCCCATCTCGTAGCGCAGGAATCCATAGTCGTCGATGTGGTTGGTGATCAGCTGGCCGGAATAGTTGGGCGTAGGGTTTGCTCCGCTCAAGGTGACGCCGATCCACCCCATGTTGAAGGCATTCACGATGGCCATGACTGCTCCGAAGAACATCTGGGGCTTCATGGAAGGCACCGTGATATAGATGATCTCCTGAAAACGGTTCCGAAGCCCGTCCACATAGGCCGCCTCGTACAGCTCCTGATCAATGTTCAGAATGCCGGATATCATGGACAAAAATCCGATTCCCATTGCCGACCACAGAGACACGATAATCATAATCAGCATGAAATAATCACTGGTCAGCAGAAACTGCACCGGCGTGTCCACCAGCCCCAGACGCAGCAGAATGCTGTTGAACCATCCGGACTGATCGCCGGAGAAAATGGTCTTCCAGATCACGCCTATGAACACGCCGCCCAGCATGGATGGCGTATAGATGCATAGGGCCAGAATCGTTCTGGGAATAGGCTGTATCTGCGCCAGCATCCATGCCAGCAGAAAAGAGATCACATAGCCCCCCGGCCCCACGATCAAAGCATAGAGGAAGGTGTTGGGCAGCACGTATTTCAGAAACACCTCGTCCTGAGTGAACAGTGTGATGTAATTCAGCAGCCCTGTAAAGCTAGGCGTGTTGATCACGTCGAAATAAGTGAAGGACAGTCCCACTGCAATGATCACCGGAACCAGAATGAACGTAGAAAACAAAATGATATAGGGCAGCAGCAGCAGGTAGGCCTTGCCGTCCTCTTTCGTGAAACGCCTGCGCTTTTTATTTGTATCCGCCTGCCGCATACCCGTCACCTCCTTCTTTTGCCCGGTCCATCTGTTCCTGAATCCAGTCCACGTCCCGGATCACATAACTTTTCAGGCGATTTCCCGCTTCGTCATAATATCCAAGCTCCTGCATCTTTTTGCGGATCTCCCGGTTGATGGCGATCACCTTCTCGTCCGCCGCCACCTGAGCCGAGGTTCCGTCAAACACCATGGCGTTCCAGATATCGGAGATGGAGCGCTCCAGCAGATACTGTCCCGGCGTTCTGGGCACGTCCCTCAGCTCATGCACCATGTCCAGAATGATCGCCTTGTCCTCCTGACCCATGGGCGCCTGCTCCAGAGCCGCCACATTGGAGGGCAGCCAGAAATAGGTATCCCCGTAGGTGGAGCGCAGGGTATAGGTGTATTCCACCTGAGTCTCCTCGCTGGTCCACCACTTCATGAACTCCCAGGCCTCCTGAGCCATCTGAGTGTCCGCAAGGATAACGCCGCCGCTGCCGTTGGCCACAAAGCTCCTGTCGATGCTGCCGTCCTCCTGCACCGTTCCCAGATAGGGAGCCAGCTTCCACTGTCCCTCCAGCTCCGTGGCTCCGTTCCTGATCAGCACATAGGTATTGGAATCTATAATGCCTATGGGCAGAACGGAATAGCGGAAGGAATTGAAAAATTCCTGTACCTGAGTGTCCAGTGAGTATGCCACAAACAGCTCGCCCAAGCTCTTAAGCCCCTTCACCGCTCCGGGTCTGTCTATGGCCGTGACGGTTCCGTCCTGCGCATAGAGCTCTCCTCCGTTCTGGAAGATTAAAGGCGTGGTCTGATAGAACCATTTGTAGCCCACTCCGGAGGAAATATTGTGGTAGAAGTTCATTCCATACCGCTGCAGGCTGGGCAGCAGGTCGATCAGCTCATCCCATGTATCCGGCACCTCCAGCCCCAGACTCTCAAAAATATCCGTGCGGTAGATCACCGCATTGAAGTCAAGAGTCTCCGGCACGGCATAGATGCCCTCATTGTAGGTATAGGGAACCAACTCCCCCGCCACAAAACGGTTTGCAACCTCCCAGTAATCGTCAAACTGCGTCAAATCATACAATGCGCCTCTGCAGGCCAGATCAAAGGGCATATGGGAACTCAGCCCCAGCGCCACGTCCGGGGTCTCCCCCGCCGCACAGGCAAGCGTCAGCTTGTTGGCGTCGGGCATGACGGAAATCTTGACCTTGATCCCCGTTTTAGGCGTAAACTCCGTATCCGCCAGCTTCTGCAAAAGATCCACATGGGTCAGGGCTCTGGAAACCCAGATATTCAGCTCGTCACTCTGGGCCGAGGTGGTCTTGTACTTATCGGATGCAAAGGAATAGTACACGGTTCCGATGCTGTTGCCCATCTTTGCCAAGACGCCGGCCTTGGCCCTCGGCATCTTGTCATCCCCGAAGGCATAGATGGCGTCCAGCGAAAAGTTTACATTCATCACCGATGAGGTAAACTTGCTCACTGCCACCAGAACGGAATTGTCGGCTCCCGTAAGGCTTGAGGTGTAAAGCGCGATCTCATCCGGATACTCGGCCATATCGTCGATAAATATCTCCGCCTTATCCAGATAGGACAGCAGCGCCCCGTTTACGCCGAACTTCGACTCATTCTGAAGCTCGAACCGGATATGCTGCAGAATGGTCTTGTAGGCCGCCAGATAATCCGGTATCTCCGGAATGTACTGAGTCATCTTCCAAGTTCTGTACTTATCCGCGTCCTGACCCGATATTTTCTTGATGTCCAGAGTAAGCTGGGTCACATGCTCGGCAATGAGCTGCCCATAGCGCCATGCCGGCATCACCGGCTCCATCTCCGCCTTCAGCGTCAGAGTGTGCTCCCCCGCCGTCAGATAAATATAATAAGGATTCCCCTCCTGATCCGACAGAACCTCGTTTCTCCAGCCGCTGTCGCTGTAAGGGAACGCATAGCATTCCAGTTCCTGAAAAGGGATTTCTCCGTCGATGCGAATGCTCTCGAAAGAACTGAACTCCTCCTTCTCGTTCAGATAGTGGAAGCCCAGCTGATACAAGCCCTCCCTCTCCACACGGAAGGCATAGCTGATCTCATTGCCCGGCTTGGTCCATGACAAGGTATTCAGCAGCTTGTACTCCGCATCATAAGGGGTCATGGCCGGATCCGCCGTGGACTTATAGATGATCTCGGCGGAATTCTTGACGGTGTATTCCGTTGCCCCTATGAACACTGTTGATTCCTCGGGCACGATCTGCTTATCCCCGTGATAGGCCTGATATTCCGCATAGGAGGGAACATCGTGAACAGGGGCCTCCACATATAGGCTCCCCAGCGCCAGCCCGTCATTGGAGCGATTGGACAAGGTGATCACATTCTCCCCCGCCTCCAGAGTCATATATAAAGGGTGCGTGGAGGAATAAGTATTGTTGTAGAGCCAAGTGCGCCTCCATTCATTCACACGACTCTGGGCGGGCGCGATCTCGTCACCGTAACGGTCCGTCAGATACTCCTCCACCGAGTCCTGCCAATAGAGCGACAGCTCCACCGTCTTCCACTCCTGATACTGGGCGTCCCCGTTCACCTTTACCTCAACCGTATAATCCAGATAGGAATTACCTGCGGAGAAATAATCTACCGCAAGATAATAAACACCCGCTTTTTCCACATTTATTTTATATTCTGCACTCTCCTCAAAGTCCAGAACCACAGCTTTCCCGTTATAATCCGGCTGTCCCTCCTCCGGCTCATACTCCTTCCCCCGGCCTGACGGAGCCGCCTGAAAGCTCCCTTCTCCATAATCCGCATCCAGATACATCAGGTAATCAGTATACATGTAATCCGAAGAGACGAGGGAATCCGACAAAAGCTCATAGGCCTGCCTCAGCTCTTCGGGGCTGACATCCTCCACATATTCGGCACGGTTCATATTCAAGATCAGATAAAGGCCCCCGCCGCACAGCGCGGCTGCCGCAGCCCATATTATACCTTTTTTTAAGATCCTCGCCTTTTTCGACTTCATGACTGTACTCCTTATCAAAAAGAAGGACTCATTATCTCCGACTGATATGTCTCGTAACGAGTCCTCCCTCTTCTGATTGCCCTAACTCCTCATTACCTACGGCATCTTAGCCGTTTGGGTGCAAGCCCCAACAAGGATTTCCTTAGAAATCGGAATCCGACAGTCCATAATAGGTCTTCAGACCCGCTTTCAAATTCTCTTCCGCCTCCTGCAGTCTCTCCTTGGACTTGGCATTCCAATCCGGCAGATTTGCCTTGATGGTGTCAAGCCAGCCGGGATCGTTTTCTCCCACGCCGGAAATGTCCTTATTCGTCATGTTGTTCCACTCATTCAGGCAGTTCACCTCCGAGCCGTCCACCATGACCTTGATGGGATAGCATTTATCGGAGAAGTCATAGATTGCGCCTTCCTCCCAGAGCTGAAGCACATACTGGAAGCCGGGCATCAGCTCCTTGTCCGCAAAACGGTCATGGCCGCCGCCGTTGTACCAAATCTCCATCTGCTTGTCGAATTCCTCGCCTGTCACCAACGGGAAGGAATCGTTTATGGCATACTTCATAGTGCCGTTATCATTGTACATCTGATCGGCTCTGGCCTGCATGGCCTCTGTGGAGCCGCACCAGTAGGAGCCGAAGGCATACGCCAGATCCATCTTGGCTTTCTCTGCGTCGCTGAGAGCGGGATCCCCGTCATCCATGGCATAGTTGTGCAGAGCCATGGGGTCGATTACGATGCCCACATTGTTCCCCCTATAATCCGTGGAGGGTCTGGGATAGATATCCCAGTCGGCGGACTGTATGGCATTCTCAGGCCATGTGCCGTCTTCATTCTGTCCCAGCGCGGCGGAGTTGAAGAACCAAGGGTCTCCGGCATTGGTAAGAACATAGTTCTTGCAGAAGAACTTATAGCTCCACCAGCCGCCGTCCTCCATGATCGCCGCATCAATGGCGCCTTCGTTATACTTTGCCCACACCTCGGCGGAGGACCACTTGGGAATGTAATCCAGCAGGCTCATGACCTGATCCGAGGTAATGTCGAACTCCTTGCCCTCCTTTAACGCGGCGTTCACGGTATCGGTGCCGGTGCCGATGAACTTGGTGGAGGAATCACCGTAGATCAGTCCCCAGAAGGTGGTGTTGTTGGCGGAGGTGACAAAATCCGTGTACTCGTCGATGGTCCAGTCGGGATCCGGCGTATCGATGTTGTTCACCTCAGCCAGCTCCTTGTTCACATACACGCCCCAAGGAAGCAGGTACTGAGGCAGGCCCGCCTGCACACCGTAATAATTCATCATGCCCATGATAGAGCTGTTGAAGGACTGATACAGAGGATCATCCGCATAGACGGACATATCCGCCACCATACCCTCCGCCACATCCTGAGGAAGGGCCATGGAACAGTAGATATCGGGATATTTTCCGTGCTCTGCCTTGAAATTCTCCATTTCCTGATCCCAAGAGATATCGTTGCCGTTTCCGTCGCCGCTCTTCGCGTACAGATTGATCTTTACATTGGGATACATCTCGTTGAACTTCTTCGCCATGGCATAGATCATGGCCACATTGCCGCTGGTCAGATCTTCTTTCTCGTCAGCGTCCCAATGTCCCATATCGGCATGATAGACGCTGTCTCCCGACCATGTCATAATGTCGATCTCGCCGCTGACCTGAGGATCCAGCGTCATATAGAAGGGAGTGGTGTTCACTTCCCCGCCGCTGTTGTCCGCCTCGCCGCCGCTCTCTTGTCCGCCGCTCTCCTGCTGGGACTCCCCGCCGCCGGAAGGCTGGCCGCTTTCATCCTTGCCGCAGCCTGCCAGCAGGCCGGTGACCATGGACGCCGCAAGCAACAATCCTAAAACCTTTTTTGCTTTCATAAATATCCTCCATTTCTATTGATAACAGGCAGCTGTCTTTCCGCATTCTTTGCGGGACAGTGTTTTTTGCCTATAACAATCCCTTTTTATGGGTGATCCTATTTGATCTCTATCGTTCTTGGTCCTTTTCGTTTGTGGTTCCTTTCGGTTCTTGATTCCTCTGGGCTCTCGGTTCTTTTCGTTTCTGGTTCCTTTGAGCTCTCGGTTCTATTCGTTTCTGGTTCCTTTCGGTTCTAGGTTCTTTTCATTCTTGGTTCTTTTCGTTTCTGATTCCTTCGGGTTCTTGGTTCCTTTCGGCTCTTTGGGACCGAATCCGAAAGCCCTCAGTCCTCCTTGGGCCACTCTGTCAGAATCGCTCTGGCGCCGCCATTCATTACGGAATCTCCGTCTTCGTTTATGATATGGCTTATGCCCGGATTTCCCGTGATCATCACCGTGCAGATATTGTGTACCCGGATCTCCTCGGCTCCCTCCGGAGCCTCCATAGCGCTGTGCAGCTCCACCTCGGCGTCCCGGTTGTAGAGATAGATCCCGATTCCCCAGGACTCATGCTTCCTCAGGCCATCCCCCAGCTTGATGGATGCAAAGCCGTTGACCTTCCCCTCATGGCTCCTCCAGCTCTCCTGATCGGGCACGTCATAGGGAATCTCGCACTGGTAAAAAACGATCTTTCCGTTTTCCCCCTCCCAGATTGTCTGATACCCCTGAAAATGCTCCACCATCAGCGCGTACATTGTTATATTGTCCCCTGCCGCCAGAACGCCGTTGACAGCGCGGTTCTTCTCCCAGCCTACGCCGGCGCCGTGGTCGGCTCTCCACACCCAGAAGTTGTCCCCGATGATATTGTCCTGATACAGCTTCACACAGCATTTCACATCTGTGTCATATCCCTTTGCGCCGCCCACCCGGAAAAAGAGATCGGCCAGAAGGGTTTTGGTTCCTTCCGAGGCCTCCTTGGATTTTTGTGAACCGGCTTCGGCTCCTCCCTCAGCGCCTTCGGCTTCTTCCGCCCCGCTTTCGGTTCCCACCGCCAGCAGATACTCCGTCTCCTTGGGGCCTGCGTCGAAGAGAATCCCCGCCAGCGTCACCTTTGCATTCTGCGCCACCTCCATGCAGGCATTGCCCTCCATGGACCGCAATGTGGCCAGTCCGCTGCCCAGAACGATGGTTCCGTCCCCTTCCACCAAAATAGGCTCCGAAAGCTGGTACACCCCGGGGGTGAGAAACAGATGCTTTCCTGACCGCAGCGCCCCGTTTATGGTCTCCGCCGTATCCTCAAAAGGTTTTGCTATGTAAAATTCCTCCATGGGAAGAAACTCTCCCGGATCCCAGTCCACGCCGACTGCCTGCGTCCTTGTCTGCGGCACATACACGCCCAGACCCTTCTGGGCATCATACGCCAGAAACGGCTTCTCCCTGATCTCCTCCACCACCGGCACATCCGTATACGCATGCTCCGGCCAAGTTCCCTCCGGACTCTTCCCCTCCGGAATGCCTGCAAACACGATGTTCCAGTTTTCGCCCATCCAAGTGCTCCAGTCACAGTTTCTGGAAAGCCACTGCTGCTGGCTGCCGGAGTTCACCGCCAGCTCCACCTTGCTGTTGGAGAGAAATCCCCCGCTGGCCCAGCCGTAGCTGTCATGCAGGTACATGGTCTTTTCCAAATGAACCCGACGCATGAACGTAGCCTGAGAAACCGCCCAAGTCACATAGTCTCTGGCGGACAGATTCTCCACCCCTCTCCAGAAATTGCATGTGGCATTGTGGTTTTTGTTGTCCCCAAGCCATCTGGCGTCTGTCCCCACCGTGTAGAGGGATACATCGTCCGGCATGGTGCCCAGACCCGCCACCTGCATATAGAACCCTACCTTGGGCCGAATCACTTCATCATACTCTCCGGGCAGAAAGTAGACCGCATATCTGGAGTCACCGAATTGGTTCGTCTCCTGTACTCCCCAGAGCTTCATCAGTTCCTGCTGAACCGCCTCCGGATCGTCCTCGGGAGAAAAGAACCACACATTCTCTCCAAAGCTGTCAAGATGATACTTTTCTCTCCCGGCCAGAACCCCCTCACCCGATACCCCGCTCTGCTCGGGAACGTCTTTATCTCCATCCATCTTTGCGCTTTCCTCTGTCTGTCCCTCCGTCCCGCCGACCTGCCCCGTCTCCCCGCCGGCTTGAACTGTCTCCGTTTCCTTGTCCGCCTGAATAATCTCCGTCTCCCCGCCGCTCTCTCCGACCTCGCCGCAGGCGCTCAGGCATAACCCGCCGGCCAGCATGACAGCTGCCGCCGCAAAACTGCATTTCCGTCTCATAATCCCTCTATCCCCCTTGTCGCCTTCGGTTCAGCTCTGTCCCGGAACAGTTCCAAGCGCCTCCGGAACCGCCTCTTCCACCACCTGCCGAATCAGCTCCAGCAACTTGGGCTCTGCCATTTCTCCCCCTGCAAACTCCGTTTCGGGAACATACCTATTTCCCTTCAGGCTCCTGCCCGTGACGGCTTTGTACCATGCCGCTGCAAGAGCATATCTTCCATAGAGATAGCTCATATGAAATCCGTCCCTGCACAGCGACATACCGCCCTCTCCGTACCGGAAGGGCTCCCTCTCCCGCAGCGTCTGGATAATGTCGCCGCAGGGAATCAGCGGAATTCCGGTTCCCTCCGACGCCTTTTTATAAGCCCTGCACAGACGTCTGTACATTTCCTTCTGATCATTGTGATATCTGGCAAACTTGTCATGGGTACTGTCTGTCTCATATGCCCAAGTCTCCTGCAGAAGAAGCTGTGCTCCGGGGCACTGCTGCCGCAGATACCCGGCCATACTGCTCAGAAAAGGCTCGTAAGTATCGGGCCATCCGCTGTCGTGGCTTGCCTGCTGGGTGACGATAAAGTCCCATTCTTCCTCCTCCAGCGCTTCCCTGACGGACACCTGACGTTCCTGAGAACGGCCGTTGAGCTCATACAGATACTCCGCCTCATCCCTGGTTATGTTACACCAATGCCGTTCCAGACTGCAGCCCCCTATGTACAGATTAACAACCTTCAGCTCTACACCGTCCCACGCCGCCATCTGATGCAGAAAATGCGTGGCATCCTGAGAAAAGCTGTTGCCGATGGCTAAAATACGTATCATCTCGTCCCTCCCTATGCCTCTCATGTCATCCGACAGCAATCATGGCTATATGTACATTGTTTTAATTTAGAAAAACGTTTTTGTTAGTTTTTATTATGGCACTCTATTTGCATTTTGTCAACAAAAACGTTTTTGTTTTTTGTGTTTTTGTAGCATTTAACGAAAATATTCTTTGTGTTTTGTTCTATTTTACTAAAACAAGAACAGCAAAACGCCCTGCATGCCTGACGGCAGCAGAGCGTTTGTCCCTTTATCTGCAAAGTTCTTATTTCTCTGATATCAAAGATGGCATTGATATCTTTACTTGTTTTTTAAGGTCTTCTGCGCATATCTTCTCTGCAGGCTTCCTGCTTCTTTCATGCGCTCTTTTACTTATCTTCTTTTTCAGGCTTCCTGCTTATATTCCATGAGGTCTTCTGCACTTACTTCCTTCGGCATGAGCTTCTCTCAATGATCTCTCCGGCAATCCGATGTATCTCCCCTTCCTTGTACCCTCGGGTCAGCCCCACCAGCTCCCGAATAGCCAGAGCCCCTTGTTCCTTGATATGCGTTCGGATCGTAGTCAGTGCAGGCGCATACCATTGGCTCAGCTCCACGTCATCACAGCCCAATACGCTGATATCCTCCGGCACGGAATATTCCGCCTCCCGAAGCGCCTTGATGCATCCGAAGGCGGTATCGTCATTAGCGGCAAAAACCGCATCCGGCAGCGGCAGCCCCTTTTCCAGAAAAGCTTTCGTCTCCCGGTATGCAAGCCATCTGTCAAACCAGCAGTTCAGGACATAATCTTCCTCCAACGGACAGTTTTTCTCTCTCATATAGTCCTCAAAACCAATCTGGCGCATTTTGCCGTCATAAGTGAAATCCACGCCCTTGAGCACCAATATTCTCCGATGCCCCAGAGAATACAGATATTCCGCCGCCATGCGGCCGCTCTCGTAGGAGGCGAACAGCACGCTGGAAGTATGCTTCCCACGGCTCTCACGGTCCAGATAAACCATGGGGAAACCTACGTCCCTCAAATACTTCTCCTGATCTTCAAGGAGCCCGCTGTGCAGGATTACGGCTCCGTCCACACGCTTTCCCATCAAAAGCTTCAGCAGACTTTCCCCGCTGTCGAAGATAAAGATCTCCATCCCATAGCCGTGGGCCTTGCATTCCGCATACATGGCGTCTACCAGCACCCCATAATATCCTGAAATGGAGGAGGTAAAAAAGCCCAGCAGTCCCGTCTCCGCCGCCTTCAGGTTCTGGCCGTTCCAGTCCGGTATGTACTGCATCGTCTTGGCCAGCTCCACGATCCTATCTCTGGTCTCCTGCCTCAGGACGCCCTGCCCAGACAGTGCATGGGACACTGTGGTAATGGAAACGCCTGCCTCTCTTGCCACGTCCTTGATCGTAACTCTCTTCATGCCGATACACCCTTCCGTACATTGATTTTCCTACCGGGAGCGCCAGCCCCCGGTCCCTTTCGGCTCTCCCCTTGATTTACCGGACTGCTACATATGCCTTCCCTGCGAATGCCTTGCTCAGCCGCGTTCTATTGGGCCGCATACTCCTCTATCTGCCTATAAACCGCCAGTTTCTTCGCAAAATGCTCCGTGCGTATGGGATCTCCCCATTTTCTGAGAATCTCCTCATAGGAATCGTTTTCACAGTCCGCCTTCTCCGGCTTGCCGAAAAACCAGAAAAAATCCTTCACATCCTGATTGGTTCCCTTGTAGGTCCATGTGGTCCAGCTGATTCCATACTCGTTGCAGATATCCAGTCCGTGCATGTTCTGGAATTCTCCCACATATGCCGCCACATTATAGCGCTTGGCCGTTTTGGCCAGATCCGCCGCAAGCTGCCGGAACATATCGTCCCCGTCATAGAGATGCAGCTGATACATCATGTTGGTCCAGCCCATTTTGTTGGGATCGGGAAGATTCGAGATCCGCCATATCCCCTCCACGGTAATGATATGCTCCTGATCCACCTCCCGAACCGCCTTGATCATCCTGTCATAGACAAGATTGCTCAGGCGCCAGGATTCGCTGTCCCATGGATCATAGCTGTTTTCTCCCTCGTAGCCTCCGTTATTCTGAGGCTCGTTCATGATATCGTATGCCGCCACCGTGGCACAGTCCTTATACCTTTCGGCAATGGCCACCCACAGCTTTTCCATGGTCTCCTGACACTGTTCGTCGGTGTAAAGGCGGTTCTGGCACAGAGTCCCGCAGCAGTGATCCATGCTCTGTCCGCCGGGACATCCATGCATATCCAAAATAACGTACATCCCGTTTTTCTCCGCCTCTTCGATGACCCAGTCCAGACGCCGAAATCCCGGATTATCATCCGGATCCTCGGCAATCCATGTGCCCTGCTCATCCTTCATGAAATTCCGATACCAGAAAGGCACCCTCACCACGTTGCAGCCCAGACCTGAGATTTCTTTGATATCTTCCTCCGTGATCCAGTTGTCCTGATAAGTGTCAAGCAAAGTCTGTACCTCCTCCTGACTAAACCGACTCTCCAGCAGATTCAGCGTATCCAGATTGGCCCAGGCCCTGTCCTCCCCGTTCACGGGACACATCCAGCTCTCCTGAATAAGCCATCCCCCCAGATTCACTCCCCGAAGAATGACCTCCTCCCCGTTGTGATCCACGATTTTTCCTTCCTCCACCCGCAGCGGCCGGATCTTGCCGCAGCCGGAAACCAATACCGCCATGAGCATCAGCACTCCTAACAATCCGATTTTTTTCATAGGGCTTCCTGCCCCGTCCTTCTCGAAAATATTTCTCATATGTTTTATTACCCGTGCTTTTCCAACAAAACGTTTTTTTATTATACTATCTTTTTAGGCCTTTGGCAATCCCGGAGCCTGCCCTCATTCTTTTTTCTGATATGCCCTCACATAATCCAGCTCCATGGTAAAGGGCAGCTCCTCCTCTGCCACCGGGCCTCCCATGAACCCGCCCACGGCAATATTGAGGATCATATAAAAGGGCTGATCGTAGGGCCATGCTGTTTCCGTCTGATCTTCCGGATCATCCGATCTGCAGTATTTACAGACGCTCTCTCCGTCAAAAAAATACTCCACATAATCCGGCGTCCACTCCATACCATATACATGAAATGCATCACACAGACCCTTTCGGTATACGCTGGTGGAATACTGTCTGGTATCCCTTCTGGTATGGTTGTGCTTCTGGGAATGGAGACTGTAGACCACGGTATCCTTATTGACCAACGTATGCTCCATCATATCGATCTCCCCGCACAGAGGCCAGCCCGTGCCCTTTTGGATGGAATCTGCCAAAAACCAGAATGCCGGCCAGGATCCCCTGCCCTCCGGAAGCTTTGCCCGGATCTCAAAATATCCGTACTGCCATGACTGCCTTTCATATGTAGTCAATCTTGTGGAGGTATATTCCCTCTCCCCGTCCTGCTCCTTCAGCGCCCGGATGGTCAGCCTTCCGTCCCTGACAAACACATTTCCCGGCCTGTCGGTATACGCCTGAAGCTCACGGTTGGCCCACTGATGATTTCCCAGATCATAATTCCATTTCATGGGATCCGGCGCACCCTCATAATCAAATTCGTCATGCCATACCAGCTCATACTCCTTCATTCTCTCAAACATAGCTCCTCCTTCCGGCCGTCACAAAACGACCCTGATTTGTCGAATCTTAACCTTATCCCCAAGCAGAATGCTTCTGGAAATGATGTTTCCCTCTATCCTCTCCCCGTCCAGATACAGCTCTCTCACGGAGGTATAGATTTCTTGTCTTTGGCCGGCCTCGTAGGCTACATGCAGCGCTACTCCCGCAAATTCCAGCCAGATTCCCGTTCTGCCCTCCCCATCCAGCTGCTCGTCCAGCAGACCGGGAGCAAACATCAGATCCCCGTAATATCCCCGGATGCCGTAGACCTCCGTGACAAAAGTCAGCAGCAGCCAGCTGGCGGAACCCGTGAGATAAGGGTACATGCCCCTTCCCTTATCGTCAAAATATTCCGGAAGTCCGGGGTAGATCCTGCTGCTTTCAAAATTCATGGCCTGCTTGTAAAGCGCCTCCAGCACCCTATAGCCCTCCCGGACAAAGCCCCTTTTGTACAAGGCATTAGCATACATCACAGCCATATGGGAGAATACCGCTCCGTTCTCCTTATGTCCGTATGCAAAGCCAAAAGCCCTTCCCATGTCGTCCTTCACCTCACCGAAATCCGTATTCAGGCGGTATCCCCCCGCCCTCTCGGAGTACAGCAGGGCGTCGGCGGCCCGGACTATATCCCTGATCTGTTCCTCCGTGGCCACGCCCCCCATAATGGGAAAGACCTGCCCTGTCAGAGTCATCCTGACGCCCCCGGAAAAAGCGCCCTCCAGCCGGCGGCCATGATTGTCATAATAACCGTTGTAAAAGGCACCCATGGGGGTCTGCGTCCACTCTGTCCGGCGAATGTGTTCTTTCATCCAATCCGCCATGTCCCGCAGCGTCCCGGCAATCTCTCTCAGAGAAAGCTGCTGTTTTTCTCCCGACAGCTCGTGGGCACAAGATGCGTAATATTCCTCCAAAAACGCCTGCTTGGCCCCTATATCGTCATAGATTTCCTTCCGTCCGGAAAGCAGCAAACAGACCTCCCTATGAAACTCCATAAATTCTTCCCCGCCGCGGGCATACCGCTCCAGCAGGCTGGCCAGCTCCTCCAGATTTCCTGCGTAGGCGGCGGTAAACGCCACGCTCTCCCCATGCTCCGATGCCATGTCGAAGCCGTCGTTCCAGTCCGCGCCCCGGAGGCGGATATGATTGTGATCCCCCACATCATAAAAGGCCGTGACATTCTGAATCAGAATATGCTCCAGTATGCTGCCAAGGGCCACGCCGCCGTTCCCTACCGAAGCGGTCCTCTGTCTGGTTCCCTGCTCCGGCTGCCATGCCTCATCCCTGCGCTCTCCCCGGAAAATCAGAGCATCCTTAAAATAAGGCACCTCCTCCCGCAGCAGATCCAGATCCCCCGTCTGCCGGATATAGAATTCAGTGGTCATAAAGGGCCAAAGCCCATGATCCATCCAGACTCTGGGTATATGGTTTCTGTCCGCCAGAAATTCTCCCTGCCCCTGCCCGATAATGGTGGCATTGGTTCCGTCCATGCGGACGCCGCCGTAATTGTCCCTCAGCATCCCTCTGACTCTGTCCGGCTCCATAAGAAGCAGCGCCAGACAGTCCTGCCACAGATCTCTCCAGCCCCGTCCCCCCTTTCCGTAATCGTGGTACGGCAGAAAGGAGCAGCCGTATATTCTGCGCAGAATGGGCTGAAATGCCACCCAGTACAGATAGCCGTCCCGGTTCCGATCCCCCGTCTCAAAGCGGATGTTTACTTTTCGGCGCCATTTCTCCCTTACCTCCTCCAGAGCCGCGTCCACGGCGCGCTTGCCGCCAAAGTCTCTGATCAGGGCCTCCCTGCTGTCCTCTGCGCCCTCCGCCCCGGTGATACCCATGTAAATACAGTACGTGGCCTCCTCCCCCGGAGCCAATATCCTCTCAGGGAAAAGCAGAGCCCCCATGGCCTCCCAGCCCGCATCTGCAGCTCCCGGGCCACGCCAGATCTCTTCCGAAGGACATGAGGCATTCATTTTGCCGTAAATCTGTTCCGGATGGGCAAGGCTCCCGCCCTCTCCGATAAAATGGGCCGTTCTGGGACAGCAGGCCTTGGGCCGCCCGCCCTCCTCATCGGTTCCGTAGACAAAATAAGTCAGCGTATTCTTTTTATGCCCTCTTTCGTCAAAGGTCAAGGTGGGGGTCACCTCCACCCCCCAAGGCGTCACCTCCATTCGATGCAGAAGACTGGTGACATGCCTATGATCCCTGAGATTATCCGCAGACCGGCAGTACAAGGGAATCGCCGCAACCGGCGTCATGGTCAGCGGCTTATCACCCTCGTTGCGTATTGTTACCTCCATCACTTCAAAGGTACGCCCGTCCCATGGCACAAAGGAAGTGATAACGGAAGAAAGCTTGTATCTGCGGGATGCTCTGTACAGCCTATGCCACATAAGGCCGGCCTCCAGCACGCATTCCTCCTCTTCCTCCGTTCCTCTCAGCGCCTCTGTCTCGGCGCTTCCGCCCACTGCAGACCAAGCCCCCTCCTGTGTCAGGCACCAGAAATTTCTGCCGCCCTTCAAGCCGTGCAGCTCTTCCACGCTGACGGGCTGCAGCAGAAAGGTATTCTGGTCCAGCTTGCTGTCCCCTCCCAGAAGGGGCGTGACGCAGCTTTTCAGACCCGATTCTCCTGCCAGCGGAAAATAGAGATAGCTGCTCCTCTGGGGATTTGCCATTCTAAAAGATCCGTACTCATCCATAAAGGTATATGCCTTCATTGCGTTACCCCCTTGCACACTTTTTCAAGACTGAGGTGAGCCTATATTTTCGACTCCGTTTTTTACGCAGATCGCTGAATGCTCACCCCCGGAATCATTGATCGGCCTCCTTATTTTCCTCCGCCTCTATCATCTGTGCTATTTCGGGACTTTGATAGACACGCACATAATCGATATAGTATTCCACCGGGAAATAAGAGTCGTCCGTCCCCTTGGCTCCTCCCCAGTTTCCGCCGAATGCCAGATTGAGCAGAATATGCATCCTCTTGTCGAAGGGCCACTGCTCATAGGTGGGAGCTTTGGAAAACTTGAACGGGTCGTAGGTATACCGCTCCATTCCGTCTGCACTGAAGATCAGCTTGTCCGGCAGCCACTCCAGCGAGTACACATGAAAATCCTCGCTGACTCCCTCCAGACGATAGCTCACCCCCTTTGACTTGCCTCCGTTGAACTTCTGATTGTGGACGGACTGTACAATGACGTCCTGATCATACCCCACATGCTCCATGATATCGATTTCTCCGGACGCCGGCCACTGTCCGTATTCCCAATCCGTGGGCAGCATCCACGCTGCCGGCCATGTGCCCAGTCCTGCAGGCAGCTTGGCGCAGATCTCCACCTTGCCGTAGAGCCAGTCCCCCTTTCCCCGGGTCACCAGTCTGGCCGATGTGTACTCCCTATCGCCCATAGGCTCCTTTCTGGCCTCAATCACAAGACAGCCATCCTTCACCGTTGCATTATCAGCTTCTGTATAGTACTGCAGCTCATTGTTTCCCCAGCCGCTGCCGCCTACGTCATACCCCCATTTGTCAGGATCCGGAGCTCCTTCATAGTCAAACTCATCCCACCAGACCAGCTCCCATGTCAGGCTTTCTCTGTCATAGTCGTACCCGGCGGCTTTCATCCCTTCCTGAGCGCTCTGTTCTTCCGAAGCCGAAGCCTCCCTATCCTCCGCCGTTTCGGATAGGTCTTCTTCCTCTTCTTCAGAAGTTCTGCTTTCCTCCCCCTTCTCCTCTATTTTTAAATCTTGTCCCTCTTTTTCGCCCATTCCGCACGCGCTTAGATTCACCGCCAGAACCGCCACCAGCAGAATCTCAAAGCTTCTTTTCCTCATGATGTCAGTTCCTCCTATCAATAGGCCGCTCCAAACCTGATTTTGCTAAATCAGATCCGCCAATCATCATAACAAAAACGTTTTTCTTACCTCTCATCATATATGCTGCGGCACATTCTGTCAACACCTGCCGTATTAAAATGCGAATGCGGCACCGCCATGCTGTTTTTAGAGCTTCGCTTTCATCATCTCTATATACTTTCTTTGTATTGATTATATATCGCTTTTCGTCTATACTTAGGAGCAACGCACTTATTGCCCCCCATGGCAGGTGGTTTTTTGTTCCGCACGCCTCCGTTTTCGGAACACGAAAAACTCCGCCGCGCTCAACCGGCTAAAGCCGATGACAGAAGACAGCGCGGCAGATAAAAAGCTGCCGCGCTGTCTTCTATGCCCTCAAAAGAACATTCATCCATCCCCTCTATATCATCCGTCCGTTTTCCAGCTTATAGATATCATCACATAGGTACTCAATGTCCTCACTGTTATGGCTGGCCAGTAGGATGATCTTCCCTTTCTTTTTTTCCGCCAGCAACAGCTCCCTGACCTCCATGACGCCCTGCCTATCCAGACCGTTCATGGGTTCATCCATGATCAGGATCGGCATCTCCTCCATCAATACCTGCGCAATGGCAAGACGCTGTTTCATGCCCAGAGAATACTTCGCCACCTTCTTTCTGCTGCCGTAGTCCAGCTTTACCGTCGCCATGATATCCTTGATACGCTGGGGATCCTTCTTATGGCGGAGCATATAAAGAAACTCCAGATTCTTGCGTCCACTGTATTCCCCGATAAAAGCCGGCTCCTCAATGGTGAAGGCAATATTGTGGGGCATATCGTCACCGATGCCCACGGTCTTTCCGTTGATCAGGATCTCCCCCTCTGTAACTGCGTAAAACCCGCAGATACATTTGAAGAGAACCGTCTTGCCCGACCCGTTATGTCCCACGAATCCGATGATGCTTCCTCCGGACGCCTCAAAAGAAATATGCTCCAGCGCAGCGCCCTCACTGAACCTTTTCGACACATCCGATACCTTCAAGCTATACTCCTGCATCTCTACCTCCTCCTATTGTTTTCTTGCGTGTGCTCCACCCTTAGCTTGGCCATGATCAGCTCCAGCACCGTCAGCAAAACCAGCATAGTCACAATATAACCCGGCTTGGGCTGCCACGGCTTCATTACATTGTAATGGTACCCCAGCTGAATCCAGCTTGTGGGGGAATACTGCAGCAGCCCACCTAACTTATCCGCCGCCAGTCCCAAAAATATCACGGCTCCTCCCGCTATCGCACCTGCCGCCCGAAAATAGAGATTCATCCAGAGAACCAAAATGGCCAGCATCCCCAGCAAAAGGCCCAGAATCACTGTCACCAGTAAATTCGCCTCTAAGGGTGCATAATTGGAAAGGACCTGATAGGGAACAGAAACGTACATATCATATCCCCCGACACCCCCTGACACCATTGCCCAGCCCTCCCCCCAGCCGTCAGCCCATTGCGTCACTCCGCTCAGCAGCATCCCCTGAAGGATCAAGAGCAGTGCGGTATAGATCCAACCGAAAGTTATGAGATACAGCCCTTGGGCCGCCACCCAGCGGGACACCCCCATTCGGGCTATGGAATAGCGCTCCCGCTCCCTATCCAGAGGAAAATTCGATACGGCAAAAATATAAATCAGCAGGAAGCTCAACACCACATATTTATTGATCCACAAGAACGCAAATCCCCACTGACTCAGCCTCACCCCCGCATCATGGCAATAATCTCTCAGGCCTGCCAGAAAGACATCCATGGTCAAAATCGTCAGCAGCGCCACGGACAGCATCCTCCAGGAAAGCAGGCTCCTGCGGAATAAGTGTCTATAATATCCCCATACGCTATACATGATATATTTTCCTCCTCATCGACCACAGCGTCGCCCGAAACAGAATCAGGTACAGAACCGCCGCCACTGCCACCGCATAGGCAAAATTCTGCGCATCTGACGCCCATACCCTCGTGGTACCGCTGAATATACGGCTTAGGTTCAGATATTCGGCCTTCGTTATATTCCTTAGATGAAAATTCACTACATAGAACACCCCCACTGGGATGCTGAACATCACGGAAAGATTCGGCACCCAGACGGACACCAGCATGACCACCTGACACAGTACCCCGCAGTAGAGTGCCCTATGAAGGGAGGCCAGAAGGAAGAACGTAAAATAGTGTCCCTCCTCCGCCAAATTCCCATACAGAAGGGATCCGGGCAGTGCGTCCAATGTCCCGGGCAGGCAGACCGGATGCCCCATAGAATAAAAGGCCGTAAAAATAAGCTTCCCGCACACAAACGCCGTCACAGAGGAAGCCACGGCCGCAGCTGATTTTGAAAAGACATATCCCCCCATGTGCGCCCTCCCCAGCACATTTCGGATATTGCCGTGGAGAAAGTCCGCATAAAAGCAGGCGGAATACGGCAGAACCCCTATGATAAGGGCCAGAAAAATCTGGCTCTTGTCATGCATGTACACGAACATATGCACCGTGGGACCCGGAAACCCACAAAACAGCATCGTAAAATAGCAGACCCCCATTCCTGCAGCCACGCTAATGACGAACCTCGGAGACAAAAACGCTCTGGCAAAATCCGTCCGAACCATCCTCAAAATACTGCTTTTATTTATGACTTCCATAATTCATCTCCCGTCACAGCATCTATTATCACTACAAAGGGAATCTCCCTCCCGAATTGACCAGATATATTTATTCCTTGAAAAACCCATATCGGTGCCATTGCGCGATTTCCGCCGCCCTGCTCTACATTTAATGCACAAAGAGTGATATCCGTGATCTCCACGGAGTCGTTCTCCGGTATTGTCTCCGTGATACGGCCATACCGCTGTATGATCTCCTCAAAGTCCATAAGATCTTCTCTGGTTTCTTCATAGTCAAATAGATAAACCTCATTCATAAACATCAGCAAAAATCTTTCTTTGTTCAGCAGTATGGTATATTCGCCGAAATCCAGCGCGTTCACCGACATCAGCATATAAGCTTGTGTAGCCGGAACCCCGTTACACAGCTGCCAAATTTCGCAGTAATAGCTGTCATCTTCTTCGCCCCACTCATAGTCGGGTTTCCCGGGAGGGCCGTCCACATGCAGCTCCACCGCCTCCCGCTCCATAGTCTCATGGTCAAGGGTTCTATGTTGGATCCGCAGCTCCCCCTCCACCCCATATGCCTGAAACAATTCCTTGATCCGGCTGTCACAGTCTGTCAAAGAAAAATGCGCAAGATCCTTGTCCAATGCGTAAAGCTCCTTGTTGTAGTCTCCCCCCAAAGGCTGATCTCGGTAGGCCATCCTGATATAGGACGCCAATCTGCAAAACAGAGAAAGCTCCTCATACTCCTTGGAAAAGTACAAATAGGCCTCATCTTCCCCCAGATACTGCTTTAAATCCTCATATTCCTCCCCCTCATAGAAGTGGTAATAGTCTTCCAGCATGGCCAGCACGGCATCCTTGGGCACGTCCGCTACGCGGCAGGAGGCCTTCCTGAAGCCCTCTTGTCTAACCACATCGGATACGTCCACAGCCGCATTTATCCGGTTCCTCTGGCTGATTTCAGCCCGATACTCATAAGGGATATCCACCCCATAGGAATCCGTCCCTTGTCCGGAAACGGCCCCCACCCCTCCCCACGCCTTGCCAAGGAAGCCGTTGCTTTTCAATACTATGATAAGAATCGCTGCGACAACGCAGGCCAGAATCCCATAAGTTTTCATCCATTTTTTCATCGCTGTACAGTACCTCCTAATTGCGTATGTTATCGGTTACTTTGCGTCCCTCTCACTTAGGGCAAACGGTACATGCCCTATTCTTTCGTCAGGGTGTCCACTCGCCGGCGACCTGAAAACCATTGGAAGTGATCTCTTCCTCGCTGTCGCAGGCCAGAATCCGATAGGTTTTCCCGGCTTTTCCAGTCTTGTAATAATTCACGCTCTTTGTCACATTTACCTCGCTGGGTTCAATCCCCGTCGCTGTAGTGTAAGGCTCTCTCCCGTTCTCGTCATACACCTCCACCCAGATCCTACCCTGACCCGCAATAGTAGTCGGGGTGATATAGGCTTTCTGCTCGCTGGTACCCTTAATGGCCGTCCAAGCGCCGACATTGCAGAGCCCTTTATTAACGAGGAACATAAACCCTTTCGTCTCCGCAGATGCCGTTATGCTTCCTGCAGCCAGACACATTAACGAAAGCAACAATGCCAACTTCTTCTTTTTCATCTCATTCTACCTCCTTAGTCTTGTCACAATAACGAAATAATGACAGCGATGAAAAATGAATTAAACAAGTTCATTATAGAGCGATTCTGCTCCTCATGATCAAAGTGACCGTCAAATGTGTTTTTTTGACCTTCAGTTTCGTAGGGGCTATTTATCTTGCTTCGGAGAATAAATTTTGAAGGTCAAAATTGCGGCTTTCAAGGTCACTTTTCCACTCCATGTCTTTTTCACTGTATAGTTCATTATGTCGCCTATTTGGGGACGGCATAATGAAAAACATTTCTACGGAGAAAACATTCCTATGCTTCAATCTACATCCAGAAAACTGACCATATATCTAATATGCAACCACATAATCGACCCAGCAATGTCGGAGGTCTATCAATACGGACTGGAACTGACCTTGTCCACCCTATTCACTTCATCAGCAATTATGCTAATAGCCTATGTCCGAGATTCTCTTCTCTATGGCCTGCTGTATTTTGCAGTATCCGTCCCTTTGCGCATGACAGCGGGCGGATACCATGCCCCCACATACTTTAGATGCTTCCTGATCAGCAACGGTACGTATCTTGCAGTATCAATGCTTTCCGAATCTCTCTCTTCCCTCTCTCTGCCACACTCGTTTTGGCTGGCACTGCTGTTTTGCAGCGCTTGTTACATAGCGGCAAACTGTCCCGTAAGAAATCTGCATCATCTCGTCAGCGCCAGTGTCCTAAAGAAAAACCGGCAAATTGCCATATTCCTTTTATGTGCACTCTGCTATCTTATCCTACTTTTATATTTTATGCTGCAGAGATCCTACCCGCTGAACTTTATGATCATTACAATATCGTCTGTAGCCATATTCATACTTCCGGCAAAGAGAAAGGAGGAACAAGGGACATGAAAATGCATATCTTTTGGGAACTGCTTGCAAAAATCGCCTGGCTCATGGCAAAGCTTGGAGCAGGCGCAGCATCTACATTCAACAACTATCAACCTAATTTGCCCAGCAAACTATCATCAGATTTATAAATAGAAAAGTTGGAAATAATCCCATCATGGATTCTATTTCCAACTTTTATTTCCCTCATATATTTATTATAATGTTTACACAGAATCCGCCATCCAGCACCTTATATTCTATGCTCCCATGATACTTCTTCACCACATCTTCGATATTCTGTATTCCCCACCCATGCTTCTGCTTATCCTGCTTATGTGTCAGAAAACGCCCATTTTCTCTTATAGGCATCTCTTCACAGTCATTCCATACCTGAATCAGCAGCATTCCCTGCATTTTCTTAATAAGTACCCGTATTTCCCTTTGAGCTGCCTCTAAGGCGTTCTCCATCAGGTTCGCAAAAAGAGCGCATAGATCTCTTTTTGCCACATTCATATCCTGAGGCAGGACTTGTGCATCAATCGACACTGAAATCCCTTTTGCCTCTGCCTTTCTCTCCAGCTCGCTCAGCACTACATCCACCGTATCAATCCTCGTACTTCTCCTAAAAAAACATGGGGTATCCATTTGGGTCAAGCTTTGAATATAATTTTTCGCCTGCTCCCCTTCTCCCTCCTCCAGCATATGGCGGACAATGTTTAGGTGGTGATTCATATCATGATACAGCTTTGCATTGGACCGATAAAAATCGCTGACTTGTGTATAGTTATCCTCCAAGATCCTATTTTGAATATCCATTGCATCTAAATGTTCTTGTAATAAACGACTCTTTATACGGTAGTAAACGACAAATACACCTGCCACCGCCACTGTCAATAAAATGTACCAAAATGTATTTATATAAATATCGAAGCTCGATAACATCTGATTAGATATAAACGGGACTGCGACTAATCCTACGAGAGTCATAAACATAAAGGATTTTATATACGACATTCTTATAATCTTCTTCCGAAGCCATTTGAACAGAACATAGCTCAGGCAAAACCATATCGGACCGCAAATTAATTGATATATTATCCGAATCCATCCTTGCTCTGCTGTTGTCTGCCTGATCAAGTCATCTCCTCCGATTACTCCCGTCAAAGATATTTCCGTCAAACCCACGACACATAGCACAAACAAATACCCTCCTACAACAGTAATTGCGTTTACTACGTCACATTTCCAAAAAAAGCAGGAAAATACCACTCCTTGCACTACCATCACCAAAATGGTATACGGAGAGACCAGCACAATACGATTCATCAAAAATACAGTCAACACATATACTGTTATCACCGCAGGAAGTTGCCATTTATGCAGATCAAAAGCCCTCCTTTTGGCATAAAGCATGTCAACAAACTTCCACATCCAAAAAGCTTCATTAATGGTACATGCCAGATCCACTATATTTGCCAGCAACAGCTTCATCACAGCCCCTCCCTGCTCACCCAGTATTCTCTCAGTCTATCCTTCAGTTCTGCAATCCTCTCCCTGCCCGCTCCCAGCGATATCCCGTCTGCCAGAAAGATGCTGTCCCCGGCAATTCTCTGTATCTGCGCAAGGTTTACGATGCACCCCCGATCCACCCACACAAAATCATCCTTGGGCAGTTCCTTGTAGACCTGCTTTAGGGTCTTGCGAACCTTCGTATGCTCCCTATTCGATTTTTCAATATAGGCATATTTTTCCCGGTGCCAGATATAAGTGATGCTCTTCAAGGGTATCTTCTCCAGCTGTCTCTGATTTTCCGCAATGTAGAATCTCCCCTCCCTCTCAGCCGCCAGTCCAAGAGCATCCTCCACTGCCGCAGGCAACATTTCTCCTACATTTCTTTTGGGTATAAAACGATAAGGCTGTACTTCAAAGGATTTGTACACATATTGTTCATAAGAGGTCACGAAAATGGTAATGGCCTCCGGCAGGTACTTCTTGATCTTGTTGGTCAAGTCTATTCCGTCCAAGCCCGGCATCTCAATGTCCAGCAAAAAGATGTCATAGTAGGTTCCCTCTTCCACCTCATAAAGCAAAGCACTGCTGTCATAGAATGTCTCTCTTTTGCAGACCATTTCTCTTTTCTGGCAACATTTTTCCACCAGCCTTCCGACCCTTTCCGATTCCTTTGCATCGTCGTCACAGACAGCAATATAAACCATATTCCCCTCTCCTTCCATACGCCTCTTGCCGTTTCGGGCTTCTTCCTATGTCTCAAATCTATAGATCCGTTTCTTCTCGAGATCCAAAAGCCATGCCCCCTCATCCAGCACCAGAAGCTCAAATACCGCGCCGCTTCGTCCCTTCCGGTAGAACCTGCATCCCGGCTTACCGCTGCCGACACGGCGCAGAATATCTTCCACCACCCACTTGACGCTTTCCTCCTTTACGGAACTCTTCGGCCATCTTCCCAGCACTTCCCCCACCTGCGAAGCCGTGGGCCTCAGCCGCCGCTCCATTTCGCCGTAAACCTTCAGTGTCTGGGAGGCGGCCTCCCCGCAGAGGACATCCCCCGTCTTTTGATAACAGTCCGTCAGCCATTCAACGGTTTCCCGTATCAGCTCCTCCGGTGAGCCTCCCACTATTCCATAAGCCTCAACAGCCAGTTTTATTACCTCCGGTTTTTGAATTGCATCTTCTATTTTCAAATTTTACCATTTTCCTTTCTTGTTTGCAATGATTATTGTCTGCAAACATTTTTATTCCTGCCAAATATCATACTTCAAAATAGGATCTATATGGAGATTTTACCTCGAAAAGTGCAGATTTGACCTTCAATCTATCCTTTACCCTTCAGAACTGGTCTGCAATCCTTTTGATTTTCTCCTTTTCCAGCTCAGCCGTTACATGGGTATAGATATTCATGCTGTTTATCTCTGATATTGCAGAACACTATTTCATGTCGTTTATCAACTATCTTTTCAACTTATTTATTTACTTTGATAAATTTCTTTTGGCTTATTACACTTTATCGTGTATAGTTTAGTTAAAATCTTCTGGAAGGAGGTTATGGTTATGTCAATTACCATGGAAGAAAAAATTAGAATTATGTTAGGCCGTCGAAATATGACACTTGCACAATTAGCTGAAAAAAACGGCCGGTCAAGACAAAATATGTCTAATAAAATGAGCCGCGACAATTTTACCGAAAAAGAACTCCGAACTATTGCAGAAGCTCTTAATTGTACCTATAACGCTCACTTTGTGACAAATGACACCCATGAAACCATATGATGAAAAGGAGATACCCATGGAACATGGACTAAGCAAAACTTCCTTATATTTCATTTATCCAGAAAGGAAGCCGCAGTGCTATAGAAGAAAGAGTGAGCTATGAGCCATAAGAAATACATTTCCATGTGCCTGATGCTGTTCCTGATCCAGCCATTGGCACGACTGCCGATGAAGTGCTGACCTCTAAATGGGGATACCCCAAAAAGAAGAACATTACCCAAACAGCAACCAGCACAAGCGAGCAATGGGTATATGACCAGAGCTATATCTACTTAACGAACGGCATTGTTACCGCTATTCAAATGTCAGAGTGATTTTTGAATACAAACCGCTCTTGCGAATACAATAACCAAGAAAGGAAGTGTTACTATGACACCAACATTGGCACAAGAGAAATCCTATACCATCGACGATATCTACAGCCTGCCAGAGGGCAGCAGAGCTGAACTGATTGACGGCCAGATATACTATATGGCCCCGCCTAGCCGAAAGCATCAAGACATCTTATCATTCCTTCATCTGGCAATCGGAAACCATATAGCCAATAATAGCGGCGAATGCAAAGTATACCCCGCCCCCTTTGCCGTTTTTCTATTTGCAGATGATTCTAAATATCTGGAGCTGGATATCTCCGTAGTCTGTGATAAGAATAAACTAAATGACCACGGATGCAGCGGGGCTCCTGATTGGGTGATCGAGATTGTATCGCCTAGCAGCCGTCCTATGGATTACTATACAAAATTGTCTCTGTACCATTCCGCCGGCGTAAGGGAATATTGGATTGTGGATCCCATGAAACAAACTATCCTTGTTTATGATATGGAACATGATTCTGCTCCTGCTATCTACTCATTTGCCGATAACATCAAAGTCAATATTTATGATGACTTATGGATCGATTTTCGGAAAATGAATTTATAGCCCGGCAGCAGGCTTCTCCATTTTATTACCCAATCGAGTAGGAGGCGGTGACTAACCGCCGTCCTCTCACACCACCGTGCGTACCGTTCGGTACACGGCGGTTTCAA